>Cebus_capucinus_imitator_PRJNA485217_SSR105__coassemble_206_pt1 | contig 44204 bp, 42 predicted proteins | sample Cebus_capucinus_imitator_PRJNA485217_SSR105__metabat2_low_PE_004 | metagenome-assembled genome bin Cebus_capucinus_imitator_PRJNA485217_SSR105
TATCATATTATAGCATGAAATCTCTTATGAGATGAATACTTTTATTCATTCCTTTATTAGGAAACGATTTTCTCTAGACTTCTGCCTAAAAACAATGCTATGATAGTTGCTAGAGGCAATTCCTTCGTGGATCGTGATTCATGGCTTATATGCTTAGAAATGGATTGCTGCTCATTGGAATTTTAATAAGAAAAAGGAGTTTTTTTATGGAGAAAATTACAAGTTTTACAATTGATCATATTAAATTAGAACCGGGTATTTATGTATCAAGAAAAGATGCCGTAGGAAATAGCATGGTTACAACATTTGATTTAAGAATGACTGCTCCAAACCGTGAGCCTGTTATGAATACCGCAGAGATGCATACTATCGAACATCTTGGAGCAACTTACTTAAGAAATCATGGGGATTGGGGAACAAAGACCATTTATTTTGGACCGATGGGCTGCCGCACCGGATTTTATCTCTTATTAGCCGGCGACTTAGAATCAAAGGAAATCGTTTCCCTTGTCACTGGAATGTTTGAATTTATTAGAGATTTTAAAGGAGAAGTTCCTGGTGCTGCCGCAAAAGATTGTGGCAATTATTTGGACATGAACCTCCCTATGGCAAATTGGCTGGCAAAGAGATATTTGGATAACACGCTCTATCCAATCGATGAAGCACATCTTGTATATCCGGAATAAAGGAGCTATTTATTCCAAAGATGAAATTTTCAGTCTAAAAAAAGGAGAAACTCATAAAAGATGTTTCTCCTTTTTTTATGCTTTATGCTTGAACTTCATCATTCATCATTTTTTCTTTATAATGATGAGTTTCTTCTAACATCATATCTTTTACTTTCATCAGACGAATCTGTGTACTTCTCTCATTCTCATCTAATTTCATCGTAATATACTTGATGTTTTGCTGTGTTTCTGGAATAATAACGTGTTCTAGGGCATTTACACGGCGCCGAGTTTTCTCAATCTCTGACGCCATCAACTGACAAGCCTTTTCGATTTCAGCGAGTCTTAACATATCAGGAAGTTTCTCTGATAAGGACTTTACCGCACCATCTAAATCGCTTGATGTAAATGCGAATCCATAAGAATAAATATCATTTTCATCAGCAGTTCTTGTTTTATATTCAAATACCGGAATATCGACACTCATGACATTTTTCTTACTTGTTTCTAAATACACTTCTTGCTTTGGTGCCATTAAAGCGGAATGAAGTTCCTGCTCTGACATTCCGGCTTTGGCAATTACAAAATTTTTATTTGCATCTTTAATTCCAGCTTCCACTTTTTGACGAAGCTCCATATTCTCTCTTACAAGATCGAGAAATTGACGCATTAATTCATCTCGTTTGTCTTTTAAAAGTTTATGACCTCTAACGGCAGTCGCTAACTTCTTTTTAAGACGAGTAAGCTCCATACGGGTTGGATTTACTTGAGTCGTTGCCAATGCAATCACTCCTTCCCATAATATAGATCAAGGTACTTATCATCAATACGTTTTAGCTCACTTCTTGGAAGAATAGAAAGTAATTTCCAACCAATAGAAAGTGTATCTTCAATATCACGATTTGCTTCATATCCTTGGGATACATATTCCTTTTCAAAGGCATCTGCAAATTTCGCATAGATTAAGTCAATATCAGATAATGCTGCTTCCCCTAAGATAACCATTAATTCTTTTGCTTCTTTACCACGAGCGTAAGCAGCAAATAACTGGTTCATCGTATTGGAGTGGTCAGCACGAGTTTTTCCTTCTCCAATTCCTTTATCTTTCAGACGGGAAAGAGATGGAAGTACATCGATTGGAGGAGTAACTCCCTTTCGATAAAGCTCACGGCTTAAAATAATCTGTCCCTCTGTAATATATCCTGTTAAGTCAGGAATTGGGTGTGTTTTATCATCTTCTGGCATCGTAAGAATTGGAATCATTGTAATGGAACCTGGTTTTCCATTTTGACGACCTGCTCTTTCATAGAGAGAAGCTAAGTCTGTATACATATATCCTGGATAACCACGGCGTCCCGGAACTTCCTTACGAGCTGCGGATACTTCACGAAGGGCATCGGCATAGTTCGTAATATCTGTTAAAATAACAAGAACGTGCATTCCTTTTTCAAATGCAAGATATTCTGCCGCTGTAAGCGCCATACGAGGTGTGGCAATACGTTCTACGGCAGGGTCATTTGCCAAGTTAATAAATAATACGGTACGGTCAATAGCGCCTGTCTCTTTAAAACTTTCAATAAAGAAGTTAGACTCTTCAAATGTGATACCCATAGCAGCAAATACTACGGCAAATGGCTCTGTTGTTCCGCGCACTTTTGCCTGTCTTGCAATCTGAGCCGCTAAGTTCGCATGAGGTAAACCTGATGCTGAGAAGATTGGAAGTTTCTGACCACGAACAAGAGTATTTAATCCATCGATAGCGGATACTCCTGTTTGAATAAATTCTTCCGGATAGCTTCTGGCTGCTGGGTTCATTGGAACACCATTGATATCTTTTCTCGCCTCTGGCAGAATCTCTGGACCATCGTCAATCGGACGTCCAAGACCGTCAAAGACACGACCTAACATATCTTCTGATACTCCAAGCTCCATACTTCTTCCTAAGAAACGAACTTTACTATTGGATAAGTTAATACCAGTGGAATTTTCAAATAACTGAACAAGGGCATTGCTTCCATCAATTTCAAGAACTTTACAACGTCTTACTTCACCGCTTGCAAGTTCGATTTCCCCTAATTCATCATAGGTAACATTTTCGACACCTTGCACAAGCATAAGAGGACCAGCAACTTCTTGTATGGTTCTATATTCTTTTGGCATTTAGAAGTCCTCCTTTCCAAACAGACTTGAAATTTCTTTTGCAAGTTCTTCTCTAATTGCCGTATATTCTGTTTCAATGTTTTCATCTACAACATATTTAAAACGTCCAATTTTTTCACGAACATTCATCTTAATCAATCCTTGAACAGAAACTCCTTGTTCTAGCGCTTTCTTAGATTCTGTATAGAAAGCAAGAACTAAGTTCATCATTAAAAATTGTTTTCTTAAAGATGTGTAAGTATCAATATCATGGAATGAGTTTTGGTGTAAGAAGTCTTCACGGATTGATCTTGCCGCTTCCATCTTCAAACGGTCAATTGGGGATAGGGCGTCCAGACCAACCATCTTAACAATTTCTTCCAATTCCGCTTCTTCTTGGAGCAAGCTCATCATATCCTGACGATTTTTTATCCAATCTTCTGATACATTGTCATGAAACCATTTGCCCATGTTATCCACATATAAAGAATAACTTGTTAACCAGTTAATGGCTGGGAAATGACGTTTATAAGCTAAGTTTGAATCAAGTCCCCAGAACACTTTTACAATACGAAGTGTTGCCTGAGATACTGGTTCTGAAATATCACCACCGGGAGGAGATACGGCACCGATAGCGGATAACGCACCTTCTCTTCCATCTTTTCCAAGACAGATTACATGACCTGCACGCTCATAAAATTGTGCAAGACGGCTTCCTAGGTAAGCTGGGTATCCTTCTTCACCTGGCATTTCTTCAAGACGACCGGACATTTCACGAAGAGCTTCCGCCCATCTTGATGTGGAATCCGCCATAATCGCTACGGAATATCCCATATCACGGAAATATTCCGCAATCGTAATTCCTGTATAAATAGATGCTTCACGAGCGGCAACCGGCATATCTGATGTGTTGGCAATTAAAACAGTACGTTCCATTAAAGAGTTTCCTGTCTTTGGATCCTTTAACTCTGGGAACTCATTTAATACGTCTGTCATTTCGTTTCCACGCTCTCCACAGCCAATATAAACAACGATATCTGCCTCTGCCCATTTTGCAAGCTGATGCTGAATAACTGTTTTTCCACTACCAAAAGGTCCTGGAACCGCTGCTACTCCACCTTTTGCAATTGGGAAAAATGCATCAACAACACGCTGTCCTGTCACTAACAGTGTTTTTGGCGGGAGTTTTTTGCTATAAGGACGACCTCTACGAACCGGCCATTTCTGCATAAGGGTTAGCTCTTCCTCTCCCTTATCTGTTGCAATAACAGCAACTACTTCTTCAACGGTAAATTCACCTGTTTTAATTTCTTTTACCGTACCTTTTACTCCATAAGGAACCATAATTTTATGAAGCACAATTACTGTTTCCTGTACCGTACCGATAATATCGCCTGCTTCTACTTCATCTCCAACGTTTACTGTTGGTTCGAATTTCCACTTTCTATCACGTTTTAATGATGGTACTTCCACTCCACGAGTTAACGTATTTCCTCCAGTTACTTTCATAATATCATCAAGAGGACGTTGAATTCCATCATAAATACTTGTAATCAGACCTGGCCCCAATTCAACAGAAAGAGGTACTTCCATAGATTCTACTGGTTCTCCCGGACCCAGTCCTGAAGTCTCTTCATATACCTGAATAGATGCCTGATCCCCGTGAATTTCAATAATTTCACCAATTAGCCGCTGATTACTTACACGAACTACGTCAAACATATTCGCATCACGCATTCCCTCAGCAATAACAAGCGGCCCTGCTACTTTTTTAATAACACCTTTGCTCATTGGGACAATTCACCCCGCCTTTCTTTTTGTATTTGGTTCTTTCGGTTCACTGTGTTTTTAACACTAATGATCGCTAAACAGAATATCTGAACCAACTGCCTGCTCTACCGACTTTTTCACGCCTTCCACACCTTTTCCGGTATTTCCTAAAATTCCTGGAATCAGAATAATAGAAGGCATCAACTGTTCTTTATATTTGGCAACTATGCGCTCTAATCTCTCCGCTAATGCTTCTGTTATATAAATAACAGCATATTCTCCAGAAGCGAGTTTCACAAATGTCTTCTCTGCCTCTTCGAGTTCTGATACAGGAAATGTATCCAGACCCAAAGCTGCAAAGCCATAAATGCTGTCATAATCGCCGATTACCGCTATTTTATACATACATTTCCCTTATCCTTTCTCTCATTTGTTCGTCCGGCAACTCATTTAACTTGCCTGTTAAAATGATTCGAACTGTTTTAATTTCATTTTGTCTTGCCAGCACATAAGCAACTAATGGCCCAATCGAAAATGGATTGTATTTCTGTGGCTTAATTGTTTCAATTAGTTGATTATCACACCAGCGTTCAAATGCAGATGGAGACTCTTTTAACGCTTCTGCTCCTCCGGCATAGGAAGTTCCTGTTAAATATTCGCAAATCGCCTCCATGCCAGATAGCGCTGCCATCATCAGACGTTCGACAGAGATACTATCACATGGTGCCATTGCACGTTTCATAAATTCAAGTGATTTTGCGGTTTTTTGGGATCGCACTGCGATTTTTATATTGGCCACTGCCACCGTGGATTCTGCATAATCTTTAATAATTGGATCTTCCGCTTTCTTACCGGCCTCATAAATAGCCTCTAAGGTCGCACGATCCACAATAATATCGCATAACTGTCCGTCCCTTGTATGAAGAAATGTCTCATAAGCCTCCTTGGCTGCTTCTTGCATAAACTCCGGAAGAGAATCAAAGTCCCTCTCTTTTACAATCTGCTCCATGGATTTTCCATCAATGGCACAATCGTCAAAATAGATCGTTCCATGGGCGCTCGTCGTTACACTCGCTTTAATGGCAGATTTTAAATTGTGAAAGAGTTTCTGATAAGAAAAAACATCTAATACACTTTGTTTTTCTTTCAAAAGTTCTTTTATCACATTCCAAGTTTTTTCATTTTCTTTTGCGAGAATTGCTTCAGCATTCATAGGAGTATCCGTATCTCCCCACCCACGTTCCATAAGAAACTGCAAACAGCTATCATAAGATTTCATTGCCATTAACTGTTCAATGGTAGCAGATGAGAAGAGAGTCATCTCCATCGCACGGATTCGTGCAACCGCATAGGTATAATCCACATAAGACATGTTTAAAACCTCCTTCTTGGCTACACATCATACAAACTGGAAAAATCTATCTCGCTCAATCTCCAGTTCACAGATCACAAAGCAAACGTTCTTCTTTGCTATCTATGCGCAAATAATAAACGTTGTACTTCATCGGAAAGGTCATCTCTCTTTGTATCAAATAAGGCTTTAAAAGAACAATTCTCTTCAATACCGCCATAGACAAGAATAAACCCTCCATCTATCTGTTTTGCCTCTTTTACAAGAGTTAAACTTCCACCTTTTTCGGAAGCAATTCTTTCAATATCCGCTTCGAATCCAGATGGCATTCGTTTTAAATCTTCATTGGAAAAATAAATCTGTCCTGCCTTTGCCAATGTGAATTTTTCCAGCATTTTCTTTATCAGCACAAAATAGGATTCATTATCCTGTTGTAATAATGCTTGATAGGCACGCTCTAACATATCAGATATAATTTGCTGTTTTGCAAGCAAGATCGCCTGACGCTTTTTCAGTTCTGCGGAAGATTTGATTCTCTCTTCATAAGCGAGCTTTTGTGCGTGTTCTCTCTCCACGCTCTCTTCTTTCATCTTCTCACAGTCCGCATCAGCCTTTGCTAAAATAGCATCTGCCTCTTCTTGTGCCTTTTTTCTGATCTCGCTGGCTTCACGATTGGCTTCTTCAAGGATCTGACTCGTTATTTTATCTAATCCAGCCATGTTCTCTCTCCTTACCAATTGTTTTTTCGCTCATCTTGTTAACTGTTTTCCGTATTCAGCCTTTTTTTATAAAGCACTTACTGCTAAGATAGATACTAATAATGCTAAGATCGCATAAGTTTCTACCATGGCTGGGAATAACATCGCTTTACCAAACTGTTCTGGTTTTTTTGCTACGATTCCGATAGATGCAACGGAAGTTCTTCCCTGATGACGAGCGGATACAAGCCCAACGATACCGATTGGTAAACAAGCTGCAAAGTATAAAAGACCAGTTGTTAAATCCATAGATTGTACGCCTCCACCTAAGAGACCCATTTTAGAAAGTGCGATAAATGCTACTAATAATCCATAGATACCCTGTGTACCTGGTAATAACTGTAAGATTAATACTTTTGCGAATTTACTTGGATCTTCTGTTACAACACCAGCTGCCGCCTGACCAGCAACACCTACACCGTAAGCAGATCCCATACCTGATAAAATAACTGCTAAAGCAGCTCCTAATAATGCACAAAAAATACCCATGTTATTTAATAAATCCATACCATTTAATGATTCCATATTGTTAATCCTCCTTAAACTCTACATACTTGGTATTGCGACGGAATGGTTCAAACATTTTTCCTCCGCCTTCATAAAATTTGCCAAAAAACTCTACATATTGGAGACGGCATGTGTGGACATATGCTCCTAACAAGTTAATTCCAAGGTTGAAAATATGTCCCCCAAGAAATACAAGAATAAATACAATAATACCAAAGATACTATCTCCGACCATACTGCCCATCTGATTGATAACAGAGGCAATAACACCTGTTGCAAGACCTAATGCTAAAAGTCTTGAATAGGATAGTACATCGGATACCCAGCCTGTAATGTTGTATAAATCATATGCGCCAAGCGCAATACGCAACGCTGGATTTTTACTGCTTCTTCCTGACATCAATAAAATTCCGACTGCGCCAATAATAGCACTTGCTTTCGCTAATGTAGCGACAATTGGTGGGAAATTAAATGTCATCTGTGAAATAGAACCGAATAATTCTGTTGGCAGTAAGATAAAAATAAGTCCTGTTAATAAAAGATACCAAAGAATTACATCACAGAAGAAATCTAAATACTTCTTATCTTTTACCAGCATATATCCTTTCATCGCTAATCCAAGATACAGGTGAATTGTACCAAAAAGCATGGAATAAATCAGTAATTTCATCGGATCACTTAAAGGAATAAACCAAAGGGCTGGTATCGATACTTTATGATGGAAAAATGTTTCGCTTACGATATCCACGACATCTCCAAAATATCCACCAAACATAATGCCCCAAAACAATGTGGAAACCCCACAGTACATAAATAACCGAATAGACTTTCTGAGTCCTGAGTCCATTCTCTTATACTTCTTTAAGACGATAAAACAAGCTAAAAATACAATTAGCCCATACGCCGCATCAGAAAGCATAAGTCCAAATAAGAAAATATAGCAAAGGGACATCACCGATGTCGGATCCATCTCTCCTTTTTTTGGAAGACCAAAAGAAGCTGTTACTCCTTCCGCTGACTCTCCAACTACCTTGTTGTGAAGAAGCACTGGTGGCTCCTCATCTTCTGCTATCTCTTCTTGTTCAAACGCCACATTATAGTGATTCACTAACTTTTCTTCTAATTGCTTCACATCTTTTTGTGGCACATATCCTGCTACAAGGAATGTTTTCTTTGACTGCAATAGGTCGCCTAATACTTGATATTTTTGTGCGCGAATGCGATAGTAATCCGATAATAACTGAAAATCTTTTCTCCATTTTTCATACGCACAAATTTGTTGTTTCGTCTCTTCCACAGATGTTTTTAACTCTTGTATCTGAGCTTCCCATTCTTTTACCTGTTCAGCAGGCACTTTACTAACTGCTTGTGATGGTCTTGCAAAGCCAATTGCTCTTAACGCATCTTCTAGCTTTGTCGCCTCTTGTTTCAAGCATACCGCTACAATACAAGTCTGATCTTTATTGGTTCCAAGTATTGTGATATCAAATGCTTCCAGTGAAGGATCTCTTTCTGCTACCGCTTGATAGATTTGTTCCAGTGTCACAGTTTCTGTCATTGCTCCAATTAAAACAGCACTTTTCTTTGTGCCTGTATATTTCATTGGAATATCAAGATTGATCCAAGGCAACAGTCCTTCTATTTGAGATTCTAACTTGATCATTGCCGCTTTGCTCTCGGCTATTTTCTTCTCATAGCCTAATAGACGTTTTGCTTCTTCCAGTAATCGGCTAGACTCTCTCTCCATTCGCTTAAACTGATCGGCATCTTCTAACGCCTTTCCTTCTAAACTTGACAACAAAGATTTTTTCTCTGGAGCATAGCTTTGCAGTATTTCCAATGCCTGATCGGCTATCAATGCATTCTTCTCGAACATCTGACGGTGGGACATCGTATCCATCTTTTGAAAGACGCTATCTTCATCAGCAGTCTTTGTCACTTCCATAACGCCGCTTGCCTGAAGCGTTTCCAAAATGGACTTTCGATCCTTTTTCAGACCACAGATATTGATTTTTTGCATCTGCAATACTGCCATTTTCAAATCCCTCCTTACTTTTCCTTAGATTTGTTTGTCTATTCAAGCTAAATAAAACTCTCCATAATTGACGCAATTACTTCTTGCGCCTTTTGTTCCGCTGTCTGTTTTAAAGATGCAACTTCTTGTTTCGCTTCTTGTAAAGCCTGGTCCAAATAAGCCTCCCCATCTTTTTCTCTCACAGCTTCTGCCTCGTTTTCTTTCGCTCGAATCACATTTTTTGCCTCTTCCACACGGGCTTGCGCTTGATTTTTTGTTTCCTCAACGAGAACACGCCCTTGCTCAGAAGCCTCTTTTAGCATTTGTTCTGCCTTAATTTCTGCCTCCTTTACAGCTTCAATTGTTTCTTTAACCATACCTTCACCACCTTATCATTACTCATATGCTATCATATGAGTAAAATCATTTCTTACAGAACTCAAATGATTCAGCAAGTCTTTCCTAGTATCTCTCTTTCAAAAAGAATCATTCATAGAACAATTTCACCTATTACATTCTGTATATTCACATTTCATTATACAGAGTTTTCACAATTTTGTCTACATTTTCCGATTTTAACCGATAATTTGAACAAATATTAACAATCATCTGATTTTGACATTTTTTAAGATCTGTCCAAAATAATTATATACTATTTCCATAGTGATTCTCCCAAAAATCACCAGAACTTTTCATAAAATAACGAATAAAAATGAGTATTTTCCTATTTAAAAAGTATTTATCTATTTTATACAAATCAGATTTTATATAAATTTTTCTTTTTTTGTATATTTTTCATTCTTTTTGAAGGACTTTCTTCCTATTATAATGTAAACTCAGATTTCACTCTGTCTTAACACAAAAAAGAGCAATTATCTTTCCAACGCCCATGGAAAAATAATTACCCCTTTCATTATTTTTCTTCTTCAAAAATAGTATCTGCAATTTTTTCGATTAAACGAGCTAATTCTCGACAACAGTACTCATAGTCAATTAAATCTTTTCCATACGGATCAAGCACTTCTCCCTGCTCTCTTCCAAGCTCTTTTACCGTATAAATATCTCCATCATATTCATACTCCTCTAGCACTTTCTCTTTCTGTTCCTCGGTCATTGTTAAAATTAAATCGCTGTTTTTCACATCTTCTTCGGTAAGCGCTTGTGTTAAATACTCCTCTTCCACAGGAAGTTCATTATTTTTCATCACAAGCACCGCCTTTGGATTAATCGGCTCTGAAAATAAAACAATCAATCCTCTTGAACACACAGTCACTTCTTTTATCCCTCGTTCTAATAACTCTTTTCTCATTAGAACTTCCGCCATATAACCTCTACAAGTATTCGTTGTTGATACAAAGAAAATTTGATGGTATTCCTTCATACACAGTCCTCCTTACACTTTGATCATCGTATATCCGGCTGCTTTTAAAAGACGATTCATAATCGCTTGTCCAAAATCATCTTGTTCAAAACCCTCTGAATAAATAAAATCAATTTCTTCATCATCAAATTCTCTGAGAATACTATAAAGTCCTCCAGATATGCTCACTTCATCGGCTCTTGAACCAATTGATTTCACAGTTCCATTTTTATACTGCTTGATCGTTTCATCAGTTGCAATAATTCCAACCTTGTAACCTTCTTTTATCTTTTCCTCTACAAGCTCATTAATTTTCTCAATTACCTTCTCCATCTGCTCGCCTGTTACAATGCTTAAATCGCCCTTTGGAGCATAATGCTTATACTTCATACCTGGCGCCTTTGGACGAATTCCTTCCATTCCTTCCTTGCTTAAAATAGCGGGATCGATTGCGACCTTCTTGCCTATCACTTCCTCTAACATTGGCTTTGTCACATAGCCCGGACGCAAAATCATCGGCTCTTCTCTTGTCATATCTACAATTGTGGACTCGATTCCAATTCCAACCTTTCCACCGTCTAAAATCATCTCGATCTTGCCATCTAGATCCTGCATAACATGCTGTGCTGTCGTAGGGCTTGGACGTCCCGATGTATTGGCACTTGGCGCCGCAATGGCGATTTTGGACACTCGAATCAATTCCCGTGCCACAGGGTGACTTGGCATACGAATTGCAACCGTATCGAGCCCTCCTGTCGTTCCATATGGAACAATCTCCTTTTTCTTCAAAATAATGGTAAGCGGCCCCGGCCAAAAGGTTTCCATCACCTTCCACGCATCTTCACTGATCCCTTCTGCAAGAGTGTTTACCGTCTCAAAATCTGCAATATGAAGAATTAACGGATTATCGCTTGGACGCCCCTTTGCTGCATAGATTTTAGCAGCTGCTTCACTATTTAACCCATCTGCTCCAAGACCATAAACTGTTTCTGTCGGAAATGCTACAAGACCACCTTCTTGTAAAATTTGTGTCGCTTCTTGTAATACCGTTTTTTTCTGCTCTTGATTTTCTAATACAACTAATTTTGTTTGCATACTATCTACCTCTTTTCAACCATGAAGCTAATTATATCATAGAATCCCAGTTTCAGGGAATATTTTTATGAATTTACCATATAATGAGTTAAAACATTTTCATTTGATTTCTCTGGAGGCGCTATGCTAAATTTCTTCCGTTCCCATAAACTTTCCTTATTTATCCTTCTTTTTTTATTTCTTTTTCTTCCATCTATCTATCATCTCTCTTCTCTCTTTCTCAATGCCTCGGCGCTTGCTCCACGCTATACGGTTTTAATCGACGCCGGTCACGGCGGCTTTGATCCCGGCAAAGTCGGAATCGATGGCTCTCTTGAAAAAGATATTAATCTGTCCATCGCTTTAAAATTAAAACAACTGCTGCTCCATAACGATGTGGAAGTCATTATGACACGGGAAAGCGATACGGCGTTATCGACGGATTCTGATACAAATAAAAAAAGAGCTGATATGAAAAATCGCAGGGATCAGTTGACGACCTATCAGCCGGATCTCGCCGTCAGTATCCATCAAAATAGTTTCCCTTCTGAAAAACAAAAAGGGGCTCAAGTCTTTTACTATGTCCGTTCCAAAGAAAGCGAAGAGTTGGCAAAATTCCTGCAAGAACAGTTAGTTGCCACCCTCGATCCGACCAACCATCGAACTCAGAAATCAAATGACAGCTATTATTTATTAAAAGGCAACTCTTGCCCTATGGTTATTATTGAATGCGGCTTTTTAAGTAACTATGAAGAGGCGAGCAAATTAAACTCAGAAGAATATCAAAATCAGATCGCATGGGCGATTCACCTAGGAATTATGCGGTATTTAAACACCTATTCTTAATACCTACCTCTTCTCTTTCGTTCAAACGAATGATGCTTGATAAGGCTACCAAAAACTCCATCATTTGAACGAAGTACCTTTTTGACTAAAAAAAAACTCATTAGAAGTTCTCATTTCATCAGAAAGAAAAAACAGAACAGGAAATTGTGCCTTTCATCTTTCCTGTTCCATTCTTTTCTGCCTCTGAGATCTATTATAGTTAATTTGTTTCTTTGTTACTCACCGCAATCGAAAATCCCTTTCTTTTTCGGTGAAATAACTGACACAACGTGTCATTTTTCATGGCTTTTCCAATCGTATCTCTTCTATGTGATATACAATACCGTACACGATGGATTCCATTAGTAACCCGAGCCCCCTATTCATAAAAGCGCCTTCCCCACCTCTTTTCCACTTATTTTGAAGCTCTTATGTCCACTATAACACTATTTCACATTATTTTCAATATCTTTTTTAACTTTTTATAAATTAATAAAAAGTTTATATTTTAATGCTTTACAGGTTGAGCAATAGCGTATATACTGAATATATACTAGGTGTAGTATAACCTAAAGCACTTTAGTATAAAATAAAAAGGAAGTGAGCAATATGAAGTTTGAAAGAATTAACGAAAACCAAATTCGTTGTACTTTGAACGAGACTGACTTAGCAAATCGAGATTTGCAATTAGCTGAACTTGCTTATGGCACAGAGAAAGCAAAAGCTCTTTTTCGTGATATGATGCAACAGGCTTCCTATGAACTAGGATTTGAAGCTGAGGATATTCCTTTAATGATAGAAGCGATCCCTGTGAACAAGGATTGTCTAATACTAATTATTACAAAAGTAGAAGATCCTGACGAGCTAGATACTCGTTTCTCTAGATTTTCTAAACCTATCGCAATCGATATGGAAGAGACTGAAGATGAGACTGAGGAAGATGAGTATGAGGAAGACGAAGACGAGACCGATGAAGAAGACAGCGATGAGACAGAAGAAGTAACAAACGAAACAGAGAAGAAGGCAGAAACTATCATTGATTTTCTAAAAGAACTCGATGCTGATTTAAGTGCTTCTACTCAAAAATCAGTCGCTTCTACCCCTACAACCAACCGACCAAGCACAAACACTCGTAAAGGTACAACAAATAAAAATCCTTACAAAGTCTTTGTGTTCAAAACTCTTACAGATGTCATTCAAGCATGTAAAGCGGTTTCTTATAAGAATTCTATTCCAAGTAAACTCTATAAGAATCCAAACAGACATAACTATTATCTCATTGTTCAATATGATGACTCCATTTCAGTTGAACAATATATACGCCTATCCTCTATCCTAATCGATTTTGGTAGAGAAGAACAAAACACTTATGCAATTGATTCTTATTTAAAAGAGCATTGCTCTATTTTAGTTCCTAAGAATGCAATTGACTCATTAGCAAACTTATAAAAGATAAAAAAAGAAGGATCTCGTATCCTTCTTTTTTTATCTTTTATTGTGCTTATTTTGTTGCTAAGTATTCATTTAATGTCGCAACTAATTTATCAGCGTCCATTCCATGAACCATAGCTGCTTCTTCTAAAGATTCTCCCTGTGCAGATGGGCAACCGATGCAGTGCATTCCTGAAGCCATTAATACTGCTGCAAGATTTTGATCAATACCAATAATCTCAGCGATGATCATATCCTTTGTAATCTGAGCCATAACAGATTCCTCCTATCTTTTTAGTCTTTTTTCAGTATAATATATTCCTTCTAATAATTCAAGATTGAACTCATTTAGATTTTTTATATTTTCCATTTTTCCCTATTTCTTTCTTTTTTATCCACTGTTACTGAAAAAATTTATCACTATTCTACTTTTTCCGTTCTGTATTAAATTTTATTCAATTTCTAACTCAATTTTTACTTGCTATAACCGAATAACTGTATTAAAATAGAGATAAATCTATGGAATCATAGATCAAACAAAAACACAAGATAGATTAAGGAGGATACTACAATGGCATATGTAATTTCTGACAGCTGTGTAATGTGTGGAGCTTGCGCTGGAGATTGTCCAGTTGGAGCTATCAGTGAAGGAGATGCTCAGTACGTTATCGACGCTGATGCTTGCATCGATTGCGGAACATGCGCTGGAACATGTCCAACAGGCGCTATTAGCGAAGCATAATTTTATGAAACAATAAAAAAGGAGATAGGAAATCCTATCTTCTTTTTTATTGCAGCTTTTTCTGTTGAGATTATTGGAAAATCACTTTAGAAAAAACTTCTTTTTTCTCTTCCCTTTCTTCTTTGGCGGTTCTAGCGCCGCTGCCGCTTCTAATCTTGCCTGTTGTCTGCTTCGAATCATTTCATCTAACTTTTTAAATCGTTGCTCTTCTTGCTCCTCCTGAAGGCGAAATTGATAATCCATCTCTTTTAATACCCGCTCTGTCACATGATCGCTAATGGTCTTTCCAAGGACTTCATTGTTAGTCAGCAACGCATTGGATATAATTTTATTCATCACCATTTGAAATTGATCCATTTTCTCATCTTGTGCAGCTTCCATCAATTCCTTCGTTTCCACAATCGCCATAATTTCTTTTCCTCTTTCTGGTGATTTTTTTGCAACCTTTCCTCGATTTCCCATTGTATCTTCTTCCACCTTCTGATTCCATTCCTCTTTTTTTCCTAATAACTCCTGAATAGAATTATCGTTTTGCAAATCCAATTCCGGCATCATTAATTTAATGGCTTTTAACTGAAAACCATTTTGTTTTAGCTCCTTTACACTTTCCAGTATTTTAATATCCTGTTCCGAATAGCATCTGCGCCCCATCTCATCTCTTAAAATATCCATTTTTAACTCTTCTTCCCAATATCTCAATACATGTGGTTCCACTTCTAATTTCTTTGATGCATCTGAAATCATATACCGTTTTTCTTTCATGGGCTCACCCTCCACCTTATTTATAGATTCTTAACTTCATAAATTTTTACTGTTTTTTCTATTTTTATTATAGAGGACAGGCTCCCTCCTCTCAATGAATACCGTACTCTAATTTCAGACGAAATGATACAAAAAAACGGAGAAATCCTTCTTTTAGGACTTCTCCATCTAAGATCTGACAAATTATATTTGATTGACATGAAGCTAGAACTTAAGCTCACATCGAATGTTTGTATTTCCTCTATCGTGCCTTATTGGCAAATTTTGTATACTGTCCAAGCCATACGAGTTCCACAGAACCCGTAGAACCACTTCTTTGCTTTGCTACAATAATCTCAGCAATTCCTTTTTTCTCAGAATCCGGGTTATAATATTCATCTCGATAGATAAACATAACAACGTCGGCATCTTGTTCAATGGAACCAGATTCACGAAGATCCGATAACATCGGCTTATGATCGGGTCTTGATTCCACTGCACGGCTCAGCTGAGAAAGGGCGATAATTGGCACTTCTAACTCCCTTGCCAACGCCTTTAAAGAACGTGAGATTTCTGCAATCTCTTGTTGTCTTGATTCGGAACGCTTTCCGCCGATCATCAACTGTAAGTAATCGATAATAATAAGTCCTAGCCCATTTGCCTGCTTAAATCTTCGGCACTTTGAGCGGAGTTCGGAAATCGTAATGCCCGGCGTATCATCAATAATTAAATTCGAATTCCCAATGACACCTGCGCTCTCCATTAACTTTTCCCACTCCTGATCTTGCAGATTCCCTGTACGCAGATTTTGAGAATCGACCATGGATTCACTGGCTAATAAACGGGTTACAAGCTGTTCCTTTGACATTTCCAGACTGAAGATTGCAGTCGGTATATTTTCACGAAATACAACGTGTTGGGCAATGTTTAAGACAAAGGCAGTCTTTCCCATAGCCGGACGAGCCGCTACTAACAGCAGTTCTCCGCCATGCAGCCCTGTTAATTTCGCATCGAGATCTAAAAATCCCGTCGGAACCCCTGTTACCTTCCCTTTATTTTTTGCCGCCATTTCAATAGTATCCAAAGAATTTAATACGATTTCTCGAATTGGCACAAAGTCTTGATCGCCTGCCCGATTTTGAAGCAAGTGAAAAATATCTTTTTCCGTCTTCTCAAGAATCACATCGACTTCTTCTTTATCAAGATAACAATCATTTGCAATATCTTCGGTCACTTTAATTAATCTTCGAAGAACCGCCTTATCCCTCACGATAGCGGCATATTGCTTCGCATTGGCAGCCGTTGGCACAGAGAGAAGAATATCTTTCATATATTCTAGATCGCTGATACTTTCCGGAACTTCTTTTTCTTTTAACTTATTTTTCAGTGTGACAAGATCAACCGGCTTCCCTTCATTATAAAGTTCCACCATAGCTTCATATAAAATTCCAAACTGCCCTTGATAAAAGTCATCTTTTGTTAAAATATCCGATACAACGACAATGGCATCTCGATCCATAATCATCGAACCAATGACCGATTTTTCTGCCTCTAAGCTATGGGGCTGAATTTTCTTAATAAATGCCTCGTCCATTTTATTTGCCTTCTACAATTACCTTTAAAGAAGCAGTAACTTTTGGGTGTAATTTAATTGGAACCATATGTGTTCCAACAGTTTTAATCGCTTCATCTAATTGCATTTTCTTTTTATCTAAGTCAAGATTTAACTGCGCTTTTGCCGCCTGAGCAATTTCTTTTGTGGATACGGATCCGAATGTTTTTCCGCCTTCTCCTGTTTTAATGGCAACTTTGATCTGCATCTCTTTCATATCTTCTGCTAATTTTTGAGCTTCTGCTAACTGCTCTGCTGCAATTTTTTCATCATTTGCTTTTTTTAATTTCAAGTCGTTTAAGTTCTTAGCATTTACTTCTAATCCTAATTTTTTAGGGAGGATAAAGTTACGAGCATATCCATCGTTGACATTTACAAGCTCCCCTTTTTTTCCTAAACTTTTCACATCTTCTAATAAAATAACTTTCATGCTAAATATCTCCTTCTGTTTTCATAGTATCAAGTATTTGTTTTAATTGCTTCACCGCCCCATGAGTTGTTGTATCAGACAGCTGTGCTCCTGCCACATTCAAATGACCTCCACCGCCTAATCTCTCCATAATAATTTGAACATTGACATCGTCAATGGAACGGGCGCTAATAAAGATTTGTTTTCCAATCTCCGTCATAACAAACGAAGCTCGAATTCCTTCTATATCAAGGAGTTCATTTGCCGCCTGAGCTGCAAGCACATTTGGACTGTCAACCCCTTCACTCGGCATAACCGATATGGCAAATTCATCTAAATATACTTCCGCCTGACGGATCACTTCCGCTCGAAGTTTATAACTTTCCATATTATTTCGAGACATCTTCCTCACCCGCACAACATCGGCCCCATTTCTTCTAAGAAATGCCGCCGCCTCAAAAGTACGAACCCCGGTTTTTGTAACAAAGTTATCAGTGTCCACAAGCATTCCGGAATACATAGCATCGGCTTCAATTGGCTTTAATTTCGGCTTATCCGGAATATATTGAAGAATCTCCGCTACCATCTCACAAGAGGAAGAAGCATAAGGCTCAATATAGGAAAGAATTGCGTTTTCAATCACTTCACTTGTCTGTCTATGGTGATCAAATACAACAATGCTCCTTGTAAGCCCTAATAGCTCCGGACATTCTGTGTAACTTGGACGATTTACATCGACAACAACTAATAGCGTAGAAGATTTTGTCAGATTCATTGCCTCTCCACTATCAATAAATAAATCGGTTTCATAAGAATCATTTTCCATAAAGCTATTTAAAATCGGTCGAATGGAAATTGTCGCTTCATTAATTACAATATGAGCTTTCTTATTCAATGTCTTAGCAAGGCGATAAATTCCCAATGCGGCACCTAATGAATCCACATCTGGAAAACGATGCCCCATAATCACTACTTCGTCTTTTGTTTCCATAATTTCACGAAGTGCATGGGCTTTTACCCTCGCTTTTACTCTTGTACTTTTTTCAACAACCTGTGTCTTACCGCCATAATAAGAGATCTTATCCCCATCTTTTACAACTGCCTGATCGCCGCCACGGCCAAGGGCAAGATCCATAGCCACTCGTGCGGATTCATACGCTTGTATATAAGTATTGCTATTGATCCCCAAACTAATACTTAGCGTAACAGCCAACTCATTTCCAATATTGATTGCACGAACTTCATCTAAAATGGAAAACTTTGTCGATTGCAGCTGTGGTAAATATTTCTGTTGAAAAACTACGATAAATTTATCTTTCTCTAGCTTTTTACAAATAGCATCTACATTTTGCATATATTTATTAATTTTTCGATCAATCAATGCTACTAATAAAGATTGTCTTACCTCCTCGATACTATCGAGTACCTCTTCATAATTATCGATATAAATAAGACCTGCTACTAATCGTTGTTCTTTGTTCTCTTTAATATAATGTTGCAATTCTGTCTCATTGAAGAAATAAAAAGCAATCATGGAATTCGCGTCTATGGCTTCTTGACTGCTCTCTTCTCTATCAATCAATCCTTCAATACAAACTCTTTTCATTTCTACTGTATAGAAATTCTCATTGTATAAAAGAGGTGTTCTTTTTTTCTCATCTGTCTGAGGAAATGTATCTTTTGCTAACTCACTAAACATTTGCTGCACTTGATTTTTCAACTGCCAATCCTCTTTTGTGATCATCTCTTTAAACGCATAATTATACCATAAAATTCGTCCATTTAAATCCGTTAAAATATACGGTACGGTTAAATCCTTCAACAGCTGCTTTTGAATCTGCCCCTGTTCCGATGCAAATTTTACAAGCTCTGTCATAATCTCAGGCTTCACCTTAATATAATATGTGACGAGGATTCCTACATAAATGACCACAAAAACTGTTGCAATAACTCCTGATTCCGTATCCCTTGTAAATAAAATTCCAACCATCATCAAGAGCAATACTGCTGAAAGAATCGGATTTTTTAAAAATTTCTCGATCTGCCAGCTCAATATTTTCTTATCATTCATTTTTAACCTCCAATATTCCAAAGAACAACAACGATGAGACAATTTTCATCTCGCTCTTTCCGAACATTATAGCATATCCTCGCTCATTTGTCATTGCTATCTATTGATTCAAACGATGCCAACAAAAATAACAACAATATCCGTCTTCCCATCTAGGAACAATATTCTCGGCTCCACAATAGCCACAATTCACTACGATTTCATTTTCCTTTGGAGCATTTAAGTCCCCTCGTATGCCGATTTTTTGAGGCTGATCGCTTCTAACAGATTCCCTTTCCTCTTCTTTCTCCATCTTCGGTTCTCTTTCTGTTTCAGTTTCCGTTTCTTCCTGCCTCTCATAAGGAAATAATTCGTCCTCTTCGTCCTGATTATCTCCGGTCAGTTCCTCAAGCTGATTCCATACAGAAGTTTCTAATTGTTTCATCTTATCCCATACTTTTTGAAAATCAAAGTCCATTTTCGTCTTTAAAGGTTTCACTACATACCCCTCCTTGCTCCTATTAAAACAAAAACTGCATTTCTAAAGTTCCATAATAAAAGGGAAATCCAAAGCATTTTTATACTTATGATCTCCCTTTCTACTTATCAATTTACTCGTTATTTGCGCCTCTAAACGGCTGCTCATATAGCTTATTCTTATAGAAACATGACATTTTGCAAAGAAAATGTTTTACGCAAGCAGTGAATATTCTTCCAAATTCCAAATTTTATTGACTACATCTTGATAAAATTCCGGCTCATGGCAAATTAATAAAATACTTCCTTTATATTCCTTTAATGCCCGTTTTAACTCTTCTTTTGCATCTACGTCTAAATGGTTTGTCGGCTCATCTAATAATAAAATATTAGTTTCTTTGTTAATTAACTTACAAAGACGCACTTTTGCCTGCTCACCACCGCTTAAAACACGGACTTGGCTTTCGATATGCTTTGTTGTAAGACCGCATTTTGCTAAAGCTGCACGGACTTCATATTGGCTATAAGAAGGAAATTCACTCCAAATCTCTTCGATACAAGTAATGTTTTTATCCGGTGTCATCTCCTGTTCAAAATACCCTTGATAGAGATAATCTCCAAGATGGCTTTTTCCTTCATAAGCTGGAATTAATCCTAAAATGCTCTTTAACAGCGTCGTTTTTCCAATTCCATTGGCACCGATCAGCGCAATTTTCTCCCCGCGCTCCATGCGGAAATTAATTGGTTTTGAAAGAGGTTTATCATACCCGATTACGAGATCCTCTGTTTCAAAAATCACCTTGCCCGCTGCCCTTGCTTCTTTAAAGTTAAATTCCGGCTTTGGTTTTTCCTTCGCTAGTTCAATGACGTCCATCTTATCCAACTTCTTCTGACGTGACATCGCCATGTTTCTTGTGGAAACTCTCGCCTTATTTCGAGCGACAAAATCTTTTAACTCTTCAATCTCTTGCTGCTGTCTGCGATATGCCGCTTCTAACTGAGATTTTTTCACCGCATAAACTTCTTGGAATTTATCATAATCCCCTACATAACGGTTTAATTCCTGATTTTCCATATGATAGATTAAGTTTACAACACTATTTAAAAATGGAATGTCATGAGAAATTAGTATAAAAGCGTTTTCATATTCTTGCAGATAGCGTTTTAACCATTCAATATGCCCTTCATCTAAATAGTTCGTTGGCTCATCAAGCAATAAAATATCCGGTTTTTCAAGCAGCAACTTTGCCAACAATACTTTTGTTCTCTGCCCACCTGATAGATCTGTCACATCTCGATCAAGCCCAATATCAGTAAGCCCTAGCGCACGACCAACTTCTTCCACTTTGGAATCGATTAAATAAAAATCGTGGTTTGTTAAAAGATCTTGAATTGTTCCAAGCTCTTCCATCATCGCCATCATCGTATCTTCATCGGCACTTCCCATCTCATCACAGATCTGGTTCATTTTCTCCTCTAATTCAAAAAGAAAAGCAAAGGCAGATTTTAATACGTCACGAATCGTCATTCCTTGCTGCAACACCGTATGCTGATCTAAGTATCCGACTCTTACATTCTTTGCCCATTCCACCTTGCCCTCATCTGGCATAAGTTTTCCTGTGACAATATTCATAAAAGTCGATTTTCCCTCTCCATTTGCTCCAATTAATCCAATATGTTCGCCTTTTAATAAACGAAAGGATACGTCATTAAAGATCGCACGATCGCCAAATCCATGGCTTAAATGCTCAACATTTAAAATACTCATAAATTTCTCCTTTAATTTCCATTATCTCACTCCAAAAAGAGATTATTTCTTAATATGATTTTACAACAATTTTACCGTATATCATATAATAAGGCAATAACTAAAAAGCTACCCTATTAAGAAGTTTGGATATCATCTTTTGTAAATGCTTTAAACCCTAATGATTTTTAAACTCTACATATACGATTCCATATATTCTTAATAGGATAGCTTTATAAATGGATAACTATAAAACTAAGAAACCAAATCTACAAGTGAATAACTGACAAGATTGGTCGTTACTACAATTATTCTTCTACGAATACTTCTTTTCCCATTCCACAAATTGGGCATACCCAATCTTCTGGAATATCTTCAAATGCTGTTCCAGGTGCGATTCCGTTATCTGGATCACCTACTGCTGGATCATATTCATAACCACATGGTTCACATACATATTTTTTCATAGTTGTAATCTCCTTTACCTACTTATTATTTTATTACTTATTGATTATTATACTACTAAAATACTGAAAAGCAATGCTTTCTTCTTTAATTTAATATCAGTAATAATTACTAATATTGTTTCTATATATGTTTATACCATACTTTCTTTTCCAATGCAATAGTTTTTTATTTAAAATTTTTTCAAATTTTATATTGATTAATCAATCAACTTGTGGTATGATACATTTATCAAGCAAAACCTCTCCTAATGTTATTGATGATGTACTACCTTCTTAACATTGAGAAACAATATTTCTTTCATAAGATTTGGAAATTTCCCTTATTTTCCTTTTCTTACACTTGTGCATTGCACAAAATAAAACATTAGCCCTCAAAAAAGCAGTGGATTCCCTTACTTCCACTGCTTTTTTATGTGATCGGATCGTGATATGAAATGAACTCTTCGCTTCAAAGCACACACAATTCCGTTTCACTCTGTATAAGATACTTGTTCTTCTTTATAAGCTCTCGCTCCACACTTCTTTTCCTACTCGTTTTTTTAATTTTTGAATAACGATGATATAACAAATAATATGGGTCGTCGCCGTTACAAACCAAGTGACTGGATAAGATAAAAATAGCGTTGATAACGTATGATCCATCTGAAAAATCGTATAGTTCCAAATAATTCTCAATCCACAAGCTCCTGTTAGAGAAACAATCATCGGCATAATGGAATATCCAAGCCCACGAAGTCCCCCTACCATGGCGTCCATAATTCCACAGAGAAAATATGGCAGACAAACAAAGCCCAATCGAATGGCTCCATATTGAATGACTTGTGGATCACTTTGATAAATTCTTAAAAGAGAATGGCTGAATAAATAACAGCCGCCGCCTAATACAACGCCAATCACAACTACCATACTAACTGCTAGAATCTGAACTCGAATAATTCTTCGATATTTTCCAGCTCCATAATTTTGACTCGTAAAGCTAATGGCAGTCTGATACATGGAGTTCATCGCCGCATAAACAAAATTCTCTAAATTCGAAGCTGCGGTACTACCAGCCATAACAATAGACCCAAACGAGTTAATGGAAGATTGGATCAAAACATTGGATACGGAAAACACAGCCCCTTGTAATCCGGCTGGCAATCCAATTCTCGCCATACGAAGCAAAATATTCGGGTGAATTTTTAAACAATGAAAGGAGAAATGACAAGCTCCCTCTTCTTTCATCAGACATCTTAAAATTAAATATGCGGATACCGTTTGAGAAACGACTGTTCCAATGGCAACTCCTGCAACTCCTAAATGGAATACTAACACAAAGTTAAGATTTAAAATCGCATTGATCACCCCTGCAATCAATAAAAATACTAACGGTCTTTTTGTATCCCCAATGGCTCGTAACACCGCACTGCAAAAGTTATATAACATCATTGCCGGCATTCCAATAAAGTAAATGCGCATATAAAGAGACGCCTGATCAATAACATCGCTTGGCGTTCCCATCAATGATAAAAAAACCCCTGAGAAACAAACGCCAATGACAATAAGCACTGTTCCGCTGATCAAACTAATCAAAACAGAAGTGTGAATAACGGCACTGACTTCTTCCTCTTTCTTCGCTCCAATATAGCGAGCTGTCAGCACATTTGTCCCAATAGATAATCCTACAAAAATGTTAATGAGAAGATTGATTAGAGAACTCGTCGAACCAACTGCTGCAAGCGCAGACTGTCCTACAAATCTTCCAACGACAATAATATCGACCGCATTAAACAACAATTGCAGCATACTGGACAACATCAGTGGCACAGCAAATAAAAGCATTTTGCCAAAGAGTGGTCCGTGACACATATCGATCTGAAATGCCCTTTTTTGTTTCATTTTTTCTTCCTACCCTTCCTCTTTTTCCTATTCTTAGTCCTTTTTTATCATATGTTTGTATTGTAGCACTTGCTATTTTCTATGACAAGAGGATTCCATAATAAAAAGACTACCACTAAGAGCAAGCCATATATCGATAGAATCCTTCTTTCTGAATCGATTCTATCTGTCTATGACCGTTCTTAGTTCGATAGCCTATTTTTATATTATAAATCGTTTTTTAATTTTTAAATTCGTTTTTTATTAACGGATTTCTGCTCCTGATGGCATCTCTTTTTCAGGTGTCATAAGCGCTAAATTTCCTTCTGCATCTTCTGCACAAAGAATCATACCTTCTGATAAAATTCCAGCTAATTTTGCAGGTTTTAAGTTTGTCACAACCATGACTTTCTTACCAACCATTTCTTCTGGAGAGTAGAAGTTTTTAATACCTGATACAATCTGTCTTATCTGACTTCCAATTTTTACTTGAGAACAGAGAAGTTTCTTTGATTTTTTCACCGCTTCACAAGCAATGATCTCTCCCACTTGAAATTGTAATTTCGCAAAATCATCGATTGTCACTTCCGCTTTTGCTTCAATATCAATTCCATCTTCCTCTTTCGCTTCTTCTGAAACGCCAGCCTCTGCTCTTTGTTTTTCTTTTAAAACTTCTACTTTTTCAAGCACTTCTTTTAAATCCAAACGAGCGAATAAAATCTCTGGTTTTTCCACCACTTTTGTTCCAGATTCATAAAGACCGAATTGGGTTAATTCATCAAAACATCTCTTCTTTGCATTTAATTGTGCAAGAATTTTTCCAGCTGTTTCTGGCATAAATGGTTCTAATAAGTTCGCCCCAATAGCAATACTTTCTACTAAGTTATAAAGAACGGTCGCAAGACGATCTTTTTTCTCTTCGTCTTTTGCAAGCGCCCAAGGCATTGTCTCATCGATATATTTATTGCAGCGTTTAAAGAGCGCAAAGATCTCTGAAATCGTATCCGCTACACGAAGTTCTTCCATCTTTTCTTCTGCCTTTGCTTTTACAGAAACAACGATTTGTTTTAAATCTGAGTCAACTTCTTCGTCCACCCCTTTATTTTCTACAACTCCATCAAAATATTTATTTGTCATAGAAATTGTACGATTTACAAGGTTTCCAAGAGTGTTTGCTAAGTCAGAATTTAAACGTTCCACTAATAATTCCCATGTAATAACACCATCATTTTCAAATGGCATTTCATGAAGAACGAAGTAACGAACCGCGTCTACTCCAAAGAAATCAACTAAATCATCGGCATAGATTACATTTCCTTTTGACTTGCTCATCTTTCCATCGCCCTGTAATAACCAAGGGTGTCCAAATACTTGTTTTGGAAGTGGTAAATCAAGAGCCATTAAGAAAATTGGCCAATAAATCGTATGGAAACGAATAATATCTTTTCCAATTAAATGAAGATCCGCTGGCCAATATTTATCAAATAATTCGCCATTTTCTCCACCACAATGGTATCCAAGTCCTGTGATATAGTTTGTAAGAGCATCAAGCCATACATATACGACGTGTTTTGGATCAAAATCCACAGAAATTCCCCATGTAAAAGAAGTTCTGGATACACAAAGATCTTGTAATCCTGGCAATAAGAAGTTATTCATCATCTCATTTTTACGAGAAACCGGTTGAATAAATTCTGGGTGTTCATTGATATAGTCAATTAAACGATCCGCATACTTGCTCATTTTAAAGAAGTACGCTTCTTCTTTTGCCGGCTGCACATCTCTTCCACAGTCCGGACATTTTCCATCGACTAACTGAGATTCTGTGAAGAAAGATTCACATGGCGTACAATAAAGACCTTCATAATGTCCTTTATAAATATCGCCTTTTTCATATAAATATTTAAAAATCTTCTGCACTTCTTTTTCATGATATTCATCAGTTGTACGAATAAATTTATCATAAGAAGTGTTCATTAAATCCCAAATATTTTTAATTTCTGAAGCTACGTTATCAACAAATTGCTGTGGCTTTATGCCCGCTTCTTCCGCTTTTAATTCGATTTTTTGACCATGTTCATCAGTTCCTGTTTGGAAACGAACATCATAGCCTTGTTCTCTTTTAAAACGAGCAATGCTGTCTGCAAGCACTACTTCATATGTGTTCCCAATATGTGGTTTTCCTGATGTGTACGCAATCGCTGTTGTAATATAATACGGTTTTTTACAGTTTGTGCACATAAAATCTTCCTCCTAAAAATTGAATTCAACAATAAAAAATTTCATTTCTCATGCTATCCCAAACAAATCTCGTTATAACACAAAAACTCCCGCCCTCTTTTAACACTCAAGTTAAAAAAGGACGAGAGTAACTTTACTTCGTGATACCACCTTTATTCATGCTTCCTTCACAGGATAACATCTCATTAAGTACAAATCCTCTGAACTCTATTCAAACTGGATTGATACTTATATGCAATAACGGGCATTCCCGTCGCAGCCTTACAAATCTTCCTTCTATCCATCATTTGCTCGGTGCGCAACTCCAAGACCATCTTCTATATGCCTTCCATATCCGTTCTCAGCTTCTCGGACTCTCTGTTATTTCCATACATATATACTCTTCTTTTCTTCGTCTTTCCTTTTGTATAAACTTTTCCTTATCAGTATTCCCATGTTTCCATTTTTCAAGCATTTCTATTCTAATAAGTCTTAATAAGTATAACACTCAAACTATTTTTTGTCAAAAAAATCTGTTGCATTTCCAACAAAAAAGGACGCATCTTTCGTACTATTTCTATATGATTGGCACACAAAATGATTCATACACAAAAAGAAAGAGATTCTCTTTTATGTTTCATTCTGAGAATCCCTCTCTTTTGGGTGGTCTATCAGTCTATTGTTCTAATTTTCTTTTCTTGCTCTCACTTCTTTAATAAACTCAGGAATTACTTGTTTTAAATCTCCAACAATTCCATAGTCTGCTATTTCAAAAATAGGCGCATCTGGATCTTTATTAATTGCAATAATCGTATCGGAACCTGTGATACCAGCGGCATGTTGAATGGCTCCTGAAATTCCACAAGCAATATATAATTTTGGCGCCACAGTCTTTCCTGTCTGCCCCACTTGGTGTGCGTGTGGAATCCAGCCCGCCTCAACAGCGGCACGAGAAGCTCCAACAACACCTTTTAATTCCTCTGCTAAGTCCCTAATATAAGAGAAATTTTCAGCAGAACCAAGACCTCTTCCGCCTGCCACAATGACTTCTGCTTCTTCCAGATTGACCGCTTCTGCCACTTCTTTAATTCTTTCTAATAAGGAAACTCTGATTTTTTCTTTTTCTAGATGAATGTCCTCACGAATGATGGTACCTTCTCTTTCCTCAACCATTTTTCCTCTTTTAAATACGCCTGGACGGACAGTTCCCATCTGTGGACGGTTATCCGGACATAAAATCATCGCCATCAAATTTCCTCCAAAGGCAGGACGAGTCCAAATCATATTTCCTGTTTCTTCATCATAATCAAGACCTGTGCAGTCCGCTGTCAATCCTGTTTTTACACGACAAGCAAGCCTTGGACCCATATCACGTCCATTGTTTGTAGCACCGATTAAAATACTTGTCGGTTTATATTTTTCAACTAATTGTTCCATAGCATAAGTAAAGGCGTCTGTATTGTAGTTAAAATATTCTTCTCCTTCCACCAACAACACTTCATCGGCTCCATAAGCAATGGCTTTTTTCGCTTCCGCTTCCACTTGATGCCCGATAACAACTGCCACTAATTTTTCTCCCATTTTATCCGCCAGTTGTCTTCCAGGAGTCAACAATTCAAATCCAACATTTTTACCTTTGCCTTCTTCCGTTTCAATAAATACCCAAAGGTTTTTATAATCCATAAATTCACTCATGTTCTTCCCTCCCATTTAGATAACTTTCGCTTCTGCCAATAGATCTGTAAGTTTTAAAACAGATGTCTTCGTATCTTCTTCCTGAATCTTTACACAGACTTTTTCTCTCACTGGAGTATATGTTTTCTTTACCTTCGTTGGAGAGCCTTTTAATCCACACTTTGTCGTGTCAATTTCAATATCTGCGGAAGTTAAGGTTGGAATCTCTTTTTTCTTAGCTGCCATCTTGGATTTAATTGTTGGATATCTTGGTTCAAAATCTGTCTTCACAATTGTAATAAGAAGTGGCAGTTCTCCTGTTAAATAATCATATCCTTCATCGGATTCCCTTGTCACTTTCAACACACCATCTTCCATCACAACATTCGATGCATATGTAATCTGCGCATATCCTAAATGCTCTGCAATCTCTGGACCAACTTGACCAGTATCCCCATCAATCGCTTGTTTTCCACATAAAATCAAATCAAATTTCTCTCCAGTTTTCGCTTCTACTGCTTTAATTGCACAAGAGAGAACATAGCTGGTAGCCAATGTATCAGAGCCACCAAACACTCGATCGCTAAATAAATATGCCTCATCTGCTCCAACTGCTAAACACTCTTTTAACGCATTTTTCGCCTGCTCTGGTCCCATAGATAAAACGGTAACTTTTCCCCCAACGGACTCTTTTAAACGAGCTGCTACCTCTAATGCATACGCATCAAATGTATTGACAATGCTTGGAACCCCTGCTCGAATTAATGTATTTGTCACTGGATCAATTCGAATCTCGGTTGTGTCAGGAACTTGTTTCACACACACTAAAATATTCATACTTTGACTCCTTTTCTAAATAATACCGATTGATATTCTTTTCATAAAAACTCGACGCTTTTAATTGGTACTACCAATATAAATAAAAGAATAAGAAGCACACTTTGTCATTTTTTGTACGCTTCTATAAGCATAATTTTTCACTGCTCTTTTTTCTAAATTATCCTATTGTTTTTATTGGTAGTACCAATAAACTTGCTTTCATTTTAGATCACACATATCCATTTGTCAATCTCTTCTTTTTATTTCTATAATTTATCCAATATTTTAGTGATATTTTTGTGAATAATGTATAGGATTTAAGTTTTATAAATCCCTACAACAAAAAAGCACCAGTCCTGAACTTTCGTCGAAGACTGATACTTTTACCAATGCGCCTTCAGGGGCTCGAACCCTGGACACCCTGATTAAGAGTCAGGTGCTCTACCAGCTGAGCTAAAAGCGCTTAACTATATTCCGTTTGTTTAACGCAAAAATTATTATATACGATTCACTAACAAAATGCAAGTGTTTTTTTAGAATAAATTTATTTTCTTTTCTTTTTCTTCATTTTTTCGATTCAGTTGTCAAAAAATGTCATTGTATCACAATAACCAGTTTCACAATTTAGCAAAGAAGTTTGTAAAACTTATCCTTTGAATTTTTGAGTATGACCTTTTGACATCATACTCTCCCTTATTCTTATTTCATGACAGCAAAGGATTTTTATTTCCCCCTCTGCTGTCATTTTCTTTTTAGGATTTTTTTTCATTTAAACAACGCTTTACTTCTTCCAATGCTTCCAAAAAGCACTGAATACTTCTATGGAATTTCGGATTCTCATAGTTATATCGGTTGATTAGATGAATAAACCCTCCACCCTTTTTCATGGAAACTCCTAACTTCCTCTTTCTTTATCTATATGCAACAAGGCGGTTAATTGGTGTCCCCATTGCTGAGAATTTTGTCTCATACTCGGTCATAATATTGCCTTCTGCATATTCGCTATGATGAAGGTCATAGGTCACATTTTCTAATTTCCACCCTGCCTCTGGCACCTGTTCCACGGAAAAATCAAATAAAGGACGATTATCTGTTTTGAAAATTACTCTTCCTTCTGGCACCAAAATCTGATCATAACGTTTAAAAAATTCTTTTGAAGTCAATCTTCTTTTAGCATGGCGATCTTTTGGCCATGGATCAGAGAAGTTTAAATAGATTCTATCGATTTCATCTTTTTCAAAGAAGTTACAAATATTTTCAGCGTCCATACGAATAAAGAACAGATTGTTCATCTCAGGCTCTTCCTGTCTTTTTTCAATCGCTCGAACTAAAACACTTGAATATTTTTCAATTCCAATATAGTTAATGTCTGGATTTCTTCTGGCTAATTCCATAATGAATTTCCCTTTTCCCATACCGACCTCGATATGAATTGGATTGTCATTTCCAAAAATCTCTTTTGCCCAATTTCCTTTATACTGCTCTGCGTTCTGAATTACAAATTCATTTGAAGCAATGGTTTCTCTCGAACCTTTTACATTTCTTAATCTCATTCTTTCACCTCATAGATATTGTCTATTTGTTTACGATTCAGCTATTTTATTTCGCTCTTTCTTTTCCTATATTTTACTTTTAAAACAATATTCAAACTTGTATTATACAAAAGTTGGTTAGAAAAAACAAGTATTCTAGCGCAACTTCCGTACAAACAGAAGCAAAAGATAGTTGACGTAGAACTTGGCTTATAATACAATAATCAGAGTAACGTTTACAACACATCTATGTTTATTTAACATGAGAAACTACAACATCTCACTAAAGAGGTACTCTATGAAGAAATTAAAACGATTATTTGCATATCTCTTCGTTTTTTTAACAGTCTTCACATCGATTGTTCCTGTATACGCAAAAAAGACATCTGATGAACCAAAAATTACTGCCAAATCTGCCATCGTTATGGACGCAGAAACGGGACAGGTTCTTTATAATAAACGAATGAATGCTGTAAAATATCCAGCGAGTTTGACGAAACTTATGACGGTTCTTTTAACGTTGGAAAACTGTGATCTCGATGAAAAAGTGACGTTTTCTGTTGAAGCTGCTTATGGAATTGAACCCGGAAGCAGTAGCATTGGCATTATGCCAAATGAAGCCTTAACCGTTGAACAATGTCTCTATGGAATGATGCTTGAATCTGCCAATGAGGTATGCTCTGCCATGGCAGAACATATCAGCGGTTCTGTTGAAGAATTTGCGAAATTAATGACACAACGTGCAAAAGAACTCGGCTGTAAAAATACGAATTTTACCAATGCCAACGGTCTTCATGATGATAATCATTATACGACCGCTTATGATTTAGCGCTTATTTTAAAGGAAGCATTAAAACACCCTGAATTTCGACTTGTAGCCAGTACAAGAAATTCCCGCATTCCTAAGACAAACTTAAATCCTGCCAGAGAGCTTTGGAACCATCATAAAATGATTAAATATCCATCAGGAACTTATTCCATTGAACCATTGACTGTCACTTCTGGAAAAACAGCTTTTACAACAAAGGCAAAGACTTGTCTTTCCACTTCTGCCACAGATGGGGAAATGGAACTGATCTGTATTGTTATGGAAGACGCTGGAGTTGCTGTCTACACGGATACAAAGGCTCTTTTTGAATATGCCTTTGAAAACTATGAGCATGTTTATCCGTTAAAGGATTATGAGACAATGCCAACTGAGGAAAATAACCTTATCATTCATAATTTTTTCTCTCTTGTCAATCCGGATACATTAAATTTAACTGTTGATAAAGATCTTGTCGTTACCCTTCCTAAAACTGCGGATCTTTCTAAGCTCTCAACAACTGTTATAAAAAATTTAGATTCCACTACAAATACATTAGGAACGTTGCAAGTACTTTATAATGAGGAACTGCTGGCTTCTACCCCGGTTTATTATAAAGATTTTATTGCACCGCCAATCAAAACTTCTTCGCCTGTCATAGAAGAAAATACGACGATTATAGCCAAATTACAGACGATTCCTAGAGAATTTCTCATCGTCGGAATTGTTTTAGCCCTTTTCGTTTTATTGATTCCATTTCTTTTTTTCTATTGGAATCTTCATAAGAAAAGACGTTCTTTAAGATTTCAAACAAAGTCAAAAAGAAAAAAACTTCGTCGAAAATCTTAATTTCTTCTCCAACTGCGAGGAGCTTTTAACAGTAAATTTCAACAAAAAAACGAGAAAAAACTCGCTCTATGGTTTTTCCTCGTTTTTTATTCTAAAAAAATTTTCCATGCCAATTCTTTATACTCAAACTACCCATTTCCTAAAGCCAGTAGAATTTCGACACTATTTTTGAGCCTCATCTGGCACTAAAATCTCAATTGCCTCTGGAATCACTTTCACTTCTACCGGAAGCTCTCCAAAATATTCCCCATCATAATCCACAGTAATTGGATTTTCTTCGTTTAAATCCGTAATTTTTAAAGATTTTGTCTGAAAATAATCAACACTTGGGTGATTGATATGATCCCCTTGTAAAATTTTAATTAACAGATTAGTGATATTTGGAAATTCCACTTTTCGAAGCACAATAACGTCTAACAAACCATCTGATACCGAAGCTAAAGACGCCATATTTTTAAAGCCTCCAACACTTCTTGAGTTTGCTATAATAAAAACTAATGCATCGACATCTGCTGTATATTCTTCCGATTCAAAACGAAGTTTTACTGTATTAAACATATTTTTTGGAAGATCTTTTGCACATTCCACATAGTATGCCATTTTTCCCATAATCGCCTTTAATTCTTTCGGAACTTTATATCCAACATCGGTCAACAGACCGCCGGCTAATACGTTTACAAAATACCGATCATTTACTTGCCCAACATCGACAGATTTGCACTTAAATGTACGAATCATTTCACAAAAGCTATCCACATTTTGAGGAAGATTCAAATAGGTGGCAAAATCATTCACTGTCCCCGCTGAAATAACCGCAATTGGAGTTCTTGTACCACTTAAAATAACACCATTGATCACTTCATTTAATGTACCATCTCCGCCAATAGCCGTGACAAAATCATACTCGCCTTCTTTGATTTTTGCAGCCGCATTTTTTGCATCATCTTGTTTTTTCGTATACACCACATCAATGTGAGAAACGAGCTGCTGCATCACTAATTTTCCAGCCAGACTCTCTACCATATTCAAAAAATTTTGTCTTCCTGAAGATGGATTAATAATAAACAACGCCTTCTTCATTAGGCTCCCTCCTATTCCTTTATGCGTATTCTTTTTTTTTTCTCTCTTCGCTTCTGACGAAGTTCCTCTTGTCTTAGTTCCATGGTTCTCGCTTCTTCTTCTGAAATTGGTTTCATTGTCTTTATTAAAAATACATTTCCATCTAATGCATTTTTTACCTTTATTTTCCCTCTCATATATCCATGAACTTTACAATATCCGATCGCATAATAGACCGTCAAACTGCTGGAAAACCAGCTCCTTTTTTCTGTAAGGACCGCTCCACAACAGGCACAGCGGAGTTTGCGCACCTTTTTATTTTCCATTGCAGTTACCTTATCTTTGAATTCTCTCGTAATATATAGCGTTCCCTTTTTATTTTTTCGAAAAATCTCTTCTTTTACATTTTTAGGATTATTATAGACGTCAATGCTTACAATCCACTTATCCCTCTCGATTCTTCTAAAAACTTCCGCCGTATAAAGGGTATCATTTAACGCTTGATGAAATGGAAGATTTAAGTTAATTTTCATCGTTTCTACTGCATTCTCCAGACGAACAACTTTCTTATCGCCTTTCCAAAATCGATATATTCTTTGTATATCATAAAATGCCAACGGCTTTTTTAACTTCTGCATTTTATAATAATCCATATTTCTTTGAAGCTGAATTAAATCGCTGTCTCCATATGTACAAAAAATATAATCGTCTCCACACCATGAGAGAAATTCTTTTATAGCTTTTGTAAAAGGCTCCCCACATTTTAATTTTTCTTCGCTATAAGGCAGCATTTTTTCTACGGCTGGCGCTAGCTCTCGATAACACATTGGCTTAATATATCGATGAAACTCTCCTTCTTGCTTCAATTCCTCATCTAATTTCACTGCACCAATTTCAATTATTTCAAAGGGAAGATCTTCCTTTGTTTGCTCTGGATCCGCACTCTGATTCCATTCTAAATCGATAATAATATATTTCATTTGCGGATCACTCCTTTCTCTATGATTTCTTCCTCATTCATAACAATCAAATAAACATCAGTTTTTATTTTTCTATCTTTCTATCAACTAATAACTCGCGTTCTTGCTTTCTCCAATGAAACCGTTCGCAAAGAAACCCTGTTATCAAGTGTACCACAGAACGATTCTCCTCTCAATATCTATTCTCTCTTTCCAATCCCCTTCTGATTCCCCTATTCTCTTATCTATTATATACCACCTTTCCCATTTCAGATATGAACAATCTATCCATTCTGTATGTTTTTATTGCCATTTCAACTTCATAGTCTACATATGTAGTATATCCACCTCCTATTACAGACTACACTTGTAGTTGTTTTTATTTTTATTAACTACACATGTAGTCTAATTTATTTTTTATAAAACTACATTTGTAGTTTCTTGTTTTCATGGCATTTTTGCTTATTTTCTATGTATTTTTGTCAGTTTTTCAGCTTATCAATGAGTGGAAGTAAGACTTCTATTTTATCCGAAGAAATGCCCTCTTTTTCCAGCAATAGAATTAGGAGTTGTTCTTTTGAGCCATCAAAAACTTTTTCAATGAGCCGTTCCACTTCTTCTTTTTGAATTTCTTGTTTTGTGATTTTTGGGTAACAGATAAAGTTTGGTTCCTGCCGTTCAATTGCGCCTTTTTCGATACAGCGTTTTAGAAGTGTATAAGTCGTATTTTTGTTCCAGCCAAATAATTCAGCTGCTATTTGACTGACTTGTTTTGCTTCCATCAAAACACCTTCATTGTCCCACAAGATATTCATCACCTTTCGTTCAGCATCTCCAATTATCATAAATTTATTCTTCCTTTCTTATTTGTATGATGTTCGGTTCAAATAAAATTTGCCCCATTTTGATACTATACTTCTTTCTTTATTTCTTTCCTTCCAAAGTACGACATCATCTACCAATACTCCTAATCATAATTGATTATAAATGACAGTGTCAATGAAAATGAAGAAAAAGCCTTATTCTCTTCTTCTGCCGGCTACGCTATATATACAAAAAACTAGAACTTCATCAACGTTCCATCTGACTGAAGCCCTAGTTTTTTACTTTTTTTATCTTTCTTTACTTTTCTTTACTTTTTTTTACTTTTTCTGTTCTTTTTAGCGTTTTCTATATTTTTCTTTCTTTTTATTCTACAAAACTCGCTTTCCCCCATTGATTTTATTCTTAGCCTTTTATGAATTGATTTTTATTCCTCTCATTCTATTATGAGAAAAATAAATTCACATTTGATAACTCAGCATCTCCTAAATAAGAGGCAACTCCTGCAAACTCCACTCCATCAATTAACTCTTCTTTTTTTATTCCCATAATATCCATGGACATCGTACATGCTACAAAACGAACTCCATTGTTCATGGCGTGATTCATCAATGTTTCCAAAGAATCCACATTTTTATCTTTCATCACTTTTTTCATCATAGCAGTTCCCATGCCACCCATATTCATTTTTGATAATTTTAACTTGCTGCTTCCTCTTGGCATCATGGCGCTAAACATATTTTCTAACAATGATTTTTTCACTTTTGGAGCGTTTTTCTTTCTCAATACATTAAGCCCCCAAAAAGTAAAGAACATCGTCACTGGTCTTCCCATAGCAGCTGCACCATTGGCGATAATAAAAGATGCAAGCACTTTATCTAATTCTCCACTAAATACAACCATCGTTTTGCCCTGTGGCAATTCTTTTATAGCGTTTTGTTCGTTTTTGGAATGTTCCGTCCCTTTTTGTATATAGACGATATTTTCTTTGTTCTTGCGTTCCGTCTTCACTAACGTATTTCCTGTCCGTTGACACCATACCTGAATATCTGCGGCAAATCCCATATCCGTAGCACATACTTTTACGATTTCTTACTCTTTCATCTCTTTTATTGCTTCATTGACCTTCATAATAGGTCCTGGACATTGTAAGCCACAACAATCTAACAGCGTAATCTCTTTTTCATTTTGTTGTTCTTCTTCGGTGGATTTTTTTCCGATAGATTCTTTTCTCATAACTTCTTTTCCTCTAGACTCTTCTCTGATCAATTCTTTTCTTATAACTTCTTTTCCTATGGATTCTTCTCCGATAGATTCTTTTTTTATGGATTCTTTCTCTTTATTTTCTTCTATTTGAGATGTTATCTCAACTCCCTTTTCTTTCATGCCATTATGCATTGATTTATAAAAAGAAGTTCCTCCTTCTAATACCTTTACCCTTTGAAATCCATGCTGCATTAAAATTCTCGCCGCATTATAAGAGCGCACTCCAACCGCACAGTAAGGAATAATTAATTTTTCTTTTTCCAATTCTGCTAGTCGTCCTCGTAACTGCCCCAATGGAATATGATAAGAGTTTGGAATTGCAAATACCATTCTCTCTATTTCTTCTGTTACGTCTAAGACAATATAATCTTTTTCCTCTTCCTTTTCCAATAATTCATCAAATTCCTGACAGGTAATAAAGCTCACTCTGTGATTGATGACATTCTCTGCTACAAATCCAATCATATTTACCGGATCTTTTGCGGAAGAAAATGGCGGTGCATAGGCAAGTTCTAACTCTTCTAAATCAAATACCGTTCCATTTAATCCCATTGTCGTTGCAATCGTATCAATTCTTTTATCCACTCCATCTTGCCCTACAATCTGCGCTCCTAATATCATTCCTTCTCGTGTAAAAATTAATTTTATCGTAATCGGTGTCGCTCCCGGATAATAACCGGCATGAGATTTCTGGTTAATAAGAACTGTTTCATAATCTTTTCCCTTCTCTTTTCCCATAGCAAGGAGCTGTTTTTCATTGATTCCTGTCGAAGCCGCATGTAAATCAAAAACTTGAGCAATTGATGTTCCTAAACTTCCTTTATATTTTTTCTTATCTCCACAGAGATTATCTGCAAGAATGCGAGCTTGCTTATTGGCTGGTCCTGCTAATGGAATCATTGCTTTTTGTTTTGTCACATACTGTTCTACTTCAATGACATCGCCCACTGCATAAATATCGGGTATTGAAGTCTGTAAATATTCATCGACAATAATGCCGCCTCTTTCATTGCACGCAATTCCTGCCTCTTTTGCCAACTCTCCATTTGGTTTTACTCCAATCGATAAAACGACCATATCCGCTTCTATAAAGCGCTCACTGGCTAACTCAATCTTTGTTTTTTCTCCTACTTTATGAAACTCTTTTACACCATCTTTTAAAATCAATTGAACTCCATTCATCATCATATTCTCATGGAGAAGATTTGCCATCTCTTTATCCAATGGTGCCATAACTTGATCCTGCATTTCAATTAAGGAAACTTCACAACCAATATGATGGAGATTTTCTGCCATTTCAAGCCCAATAAATCCTCCGCCAATGACCGCAACGTTCTTTACGTTTTGTTGTTCTATATATTGTTTTATATGATCGGTATCTTTAACCGTCCACACCGTAAAAATATTCTCATTATCGATTCCTTTTATCCTCGGCTTTACTGGAGAAGATCCCGTAGCAATGACTAACTGTTCATAGCATTCCTCATATACTTCATCAGTTTTTAAATTTCTTACCCGCACTTTTTTCTCTTTCGGCAATATTTGAATCACTTCATTTTGCACACGCACATCGATATTAAACTTTGCTTTCATAGCCTCCGGCGTCTGTAACAACAATGCATCTCTGCTTTTAATCGTATCTCCAATAAAATATGGGAGACCACAATTCGCATAGGAAATGTATTCTCCCCGTTCGAAAATAATAATCTCTCCCTCTTCCTGTCTGCGGCGAAGTCTTGCCGCTGCTGTCGCTCCGCCTGCAACTCCTCCAATAATTAATGTCTGTTTGCTCATAACAAATGCTCCTTTTTCTTATAATGATTCAATCTTAACAGATTTTTTATAATGATTCTATAACTACATCACATCAAAAAATAACGATTGCTTAATTTTATATACCCAACAAGCAAAAAAGCTCTTCTCTGCGAGTTGATCATCAGATACACGAATTGCTTTTTGTATTCAAAAAAATGCAACTTCCTACTGCAAAAAAATATGCGGACTGTATTGAGTTTCCTTTCTCTACAATCCGCATATAAAATCTATAAAGCAACCATGTATGAGTCCTTCGCTATTTTCCATCTCTTCTGGCAAACATACACTCTTATTGCTTTTCGTCTATATAAATCATATCAATTCCCTTTTGAAGTGTCTCTTCATCTAATGCACTTTTTGCTTGTGCTACAATCACGCCATCTTCCCCAATAAAATAAGTAGTTGGCAAAGAATACACATTATATGTGTAAGCAGCTTCCATCTCTAAGTCATAATAGATAGGGAAGGAAAATCCTTCTTCTTCTATATATTTTTTTGCAATCTCTTCTGTTTCACGTGAACCATCTGTCATATTCACCATCAAAAATGTAATCTCTTCCCCATATTTCTGATACATTTTATCGAACTCCGGCATCTCACTTTTGCAAGGTCCACACCAACTGGCCCAAAAATTCACAACAATTGGTTTTCCAAAATAATCGGACAATGTCACTTCATTTCCGTCTTCATCAAATACGGTAAAATCCGGCGCCTTTGACTGCTCACTTGTATCTTCACTATTTGCAACATCTTGTTCTTCTTCATTGGATTGTGACTCTTCTTCCTCTGTTCCATTTGCTTCTGTGCTTAATGTTTGGGCTGGCGCCTTTTCCATTAACTGATTATATAGCAAATATGCGCCGCCTATCAATAACACAAATGCAAGGCACCCGAATAATACTCCTTTTTTCTTTCCCATACTTTTCTCCTAACTCAATAAATTTAGCAGCTTTCCAAGCATTCCTGTCGCCATAAAAACTCCAATTACAATTAAGAAAATACCGCTTATTAAATTAATGATCTTATAATGTTGTTTCACCCAATCAAACGTCGATTTTAATTTATCGATTAAAATTGCACTTATAATAAATGGAATTCCTAGCCCAAAAGAATAAAATAGTAACATCATCATTCCATTCATCGTATGTCCTTGTTGAGATGCCATAACTAAAGCGGAGCCTAGAAATGCTCCAACACAAGGAGTCCAACCGACGGAAAATATCATTCCAAATAAAATAGAGGAGAAGAAATTAAGATTGCTCGTATCCATAGAATTTTTTCTTCCTTTAAATATTTGTAATCGGAACACTCCAAGAAAGTTTAGACCAAAGAAAATAACGATGAATCCAGACATAAGATTCACAACTGTTTGATGTTGCTTTAATAAACTTCCAATACTTCCAGCCAATGCGCCCATTACCACGAATAAAATCGTAAATCCCAAAACGAATCCAATGGCTCTAATAACAGTCTTCTTACTATTTCGCTGTCCGCCGCCTGCAAAATAGGAAATATATATCGGCAACATTGGCAACAAACACGGCGATATAAATGTAATCATTCCTTCTAAAAAAGAAAGTAAATATTGCATCTCTTTCCTCCTCTCATACATTCCTTCTCTTTCCTATATTGTTTTCTCCCTTTCTCCCATTTTCATAATCCAATCCATATACGCTGGATCGATTCCCACCATTTTGTTTTATAGTTTACTATATCGTATTTTACTTTTATATTCTGTGATATAGTCACATAGTTATCTTTTTATCTTCTATTTCATAGATCATACAATCCTTTCTGTTTCCCAACCATTCCCTTTTTAGTAACACCACTAGATTCATATTTCACATATTAATGTTTCACGTGAAACATGATACAGTTTCTGTTTCACCTTCTGCCTCTTCAACAAAAAAAGCCAGAAACCTATAAAGATTTCTGGCATTATTATCTGGCGTCGCTAAGAGGATTTGAACCTCCGACCTACCGCTTAGGAGAGCGAATAGGTAGTGTCAATTCCGAACAAGAACTATCATTATAAGCCCTTTAAAGTCAAGGCTTTTTTCTACTTCCGAGTCAAATCAAGTCAATTCCTGTACCCCACATATATGCCTTAGATAAGACCTGTTTATTAGCAGAATATTTGCATCAGCTAATACTTGGGGAATACCTTCGTGTCACCACCATTATGAAAAATTTGGCTACCATCATTCAAGCATTTGAGAATGATAAACAATATGAAATTGAACTGATTTCTACACATATAATACCGTACTTTAGACTGGTTGTCTACGGTGTTTTGACTACTGATAATGGAAATTTATTAAGCCATGCATTCTTATCTTCTTACGAGTTTTCTTGCGAGTTATCTCACAAAAAACTCGTAAAAAACTCGCAACATTAAATCACTTAAAAATCAAATGCATATTCGTAAATCTTTCCAATGAATGTTTTTCCTTTTCAATAAATCGCCAGGTTTGTTTAAAAGTACCCGGAGCAATTAAATCTTCCTGGGAAATAAATTCAATAAAGTCTTCTACTTTACCTTCATACTCTTCTGCAAAATCATCAGCCATATCTGCCTTTTCATCATCTGTAAAATCTTTCAATTCATTAAAAAGAACATGCTCCAAATTGCAAGAATTAAAATAGATTCTATAACTGACACCATTGATTTTCCCGGAAGAATATAATTTTGATAATATTTCTGCTTTTTGAGTATGCTTTCGGATTAAATAATCCGGATATTTCGTCTCTATGCGATCCAAATAATACTGGACTCCCTCAACATCTTTTTCCACGATTACATCATTGCAAAAAGCTCCATCCATATCGACAATGTGTATAATTTTTAAAAAGTCCTCTACCTTGTACCCATATTTTTGTTTTACTGATTCAATTAAATTGTTAATCTTGGATAGTATATTATCTGTTGATGTATAATCCTTTGTCGTGATATCTCCATGAACTACTACAAACTGAATTTCCGCACTTGAAAAATATTCTTTTAAAATGGAACCCAATGCAGCTTCATCACTCGGTCCTTCTACAATAACTGCAATTACTTTTTTCTCATTCACCGCGAACACCCCGCCCTGCTTTTCTAAATGCTCTGGCAATTCTCAAACTATCGGTTTCTTCATAAATTTGTTCTGATTGACCGCCCAATGTAATGCTTCTAATATACATATTACGGAGATTGTTACTTTCTCTTACATTCTTCATATGGATATAACGATTATTTGGATTCGTAGTAGAGAACATAATGCTTTCCTTATCAATCATTTCAAGTGCACGAAGATTATGTGATGTGAAGATCAATTGTCCTTTTGCGCTCTTTTTGAAAATATCAAGCAATTCTCCCAACATGTATTCAAAAATTCCGGAATCAAGTTCGTCAATCACAAGACAAATCGAAGGATTTCCAAATGCCTGTATGAGTGCATTCAAAATGGAAATGATTTTAATAATTCCCTCTGATTCCATTCTGATCGGAATCTCTTTCATACCCTCTCTCTTTGACATCAATTCCAGTTTCCATCCTTCTTCTCCATCATCCAATGATTGTTTCCCGTAATTTTTAATCGTTACTTGCAATCCCGGAATGATTGTGTATAACACAATATTGATCTGTTCAACAATTGTCTCTAACAGATTTTTTCTCTCCTCATCCACCAGGATTGGTTCTGTCAAAAAAACTGCAAAATCCCCTTTTGCTCCAATATTATCATTTTCAATCCGAAAAGCCATCGGTAAAACAAAATTAGCAGAAATCACTCCTGAATGTGTATTGCGAATCACAAATAAATCTTTCACTGCAAATTCAAACAAAGAAGAAATAATAACCGAGAAATGTTGAAATCCATTTTTATATTCTCTGCAAAATATTTCCCGACTGCTTTCACCAAAAATATAAGAGCAGTTGCTTTTTTCTGCCATTTTACGTGCTACAATCAAATCTGTTTTTATTTCTTTATTTTCTTCCAGAATTTCATCTAGCCTTTTCTGTGGTTTAAAAATAGCATTCGCTTGATCTCTTTGGTAATCCATAAATACAGTCTTATTTGTTCTGATTCCATTTTCATTCTTTGCACAACTCAATGTTTCTCGATTAATAACGACCATTTTTTCTTCTCTGCTAAGACTTAATCTGTATCCTATTTCAAACACAATACCATCCATAAAAATATTGAAATCTGCAAAAATTTCAGCAGTATCGGAATCCATGTCCATGTAATCTTCTAATGACTGATCCAGATCGGCTCCTATCATTACTTTTTGTAAAAAATACAAGGCATCCACAATTGCTGTTTTTCCCGAACCATTTTGACCATAAATCCCAAGTATTTCCGCTTTATCCGCTGATAGAATTTTATTTACAGTATTCGGCATATATATAGTGCCTTTTTTTACATTTTTAATATTTGTCAACTGCAACGATGACAAACGAACAATCGGTCTTCTCATCTTTATTCTTCTCCTTACAACCATCATTCCACACTATATGTTATGCTATAACGATACCACAAAGCATTAATTTCTTCAATATTTTTCTCTATTTCCGAATTTTTTATCCATTTTTTTGAATTTTATTTTGTATTTTTGACTTACTGAAAATTCCGCACACCGAATTTTTTCACTAAAATTACACTATTTTTCATTACTTCATCGCCTTCGCCAACGAAGCCAATAGTGCTTTCATTTCCGGATTTGCCAATACTTTTGCAAGAAGCTCTGCATCTACATCATCTGGTACATCTACTGTCCGAGTTGCTGTTTCATCTCGCATCTTTGGATCCAGATTTTTCTTTTCATAGAAGGCTCCCTCGAATAATTCTGCGTTTCGTCTTCGCTCCTCATCAATAATATGGGAATATATATCTGTTACCATATCAACCTGTGAATGACCGGAATCTCCCTGAACTGCTTTGATGTCTCCGCCATTCAGTTTTAATTTATAAGTCACGCTACTATGCCTCAAACTGTGAAAAACAACCGGTGGAAGATTAATGCTCTTCAATCAGTTTATTTAATTGTCCCCGAATCGCCCCAGCACCAATCGGATTTCCAAATGTCGTCGCCATCACCAGATCGTAATCTATATATTCCTCGCCTAGCACTTCTTTTACTTCGTCCTGTTCCACTTTCCATTCAACCAACATATTTGCAACACTCTTTGGAAGAAATACCAGTAATACATCTTTTCCCTCCAGATCTTTTAGCGATTCCTTTTTTACCCGTTGTGTTTCCTTATTGATATAAACATATGCACGATTTTCTTCGATTGCTTCCGAAGAAATATCTACACAATCCCAGGTCAGACCAAGTAATTCGCCTAACCGCATGGAACAGGAAAATGACAAATTGATTGCCAGCTTCAATCGTTGATCTTCACAAACGTCCATTGCATACATCAATGTTTCTGCCGTCCAGATTTCCCGTTTCTGTGATTTATGTTTCGGCACTGTTGCATAGATACACGGATTTTTTTCTATCATCTCCCATTTTATTGCTTGTTCAAAACAATTTCGGAGTAATTTATGAATATCTCTGACGGTACTCGCTGACACATATTCATTTCTCTTATTTCCCTTTGACGGATTCCCTACTGCTTTTGTCTGCAACAATCCCTGATAGAATCTTTCCATAAAACGAGTATTGATCTCCGAAAGTTTTACAGTTCCAATCATAGGCTCAATATAATTTCTAATCAGACTGACATTCCCTTCATAAGTGGATAACGCCCATTTTTCTTTTCCATATAGGGAAACGTACTCTGCGAGCAGATCTGATAATGTATTGCACTTTCTAACAACAAGCGATCCCATTTCCTGTTTATATTCGATTTCTCTTTTCCGCTTCTTTGCTTCTGCTTTTGTATCATATGTTTCCCATTTCTGTTTCCGTTTACCAGAATCATCCTTATAGTTATATATCACATTAAACTTTCCTTTCCGTTCTCTGATCGATGCCATATTAATTCCCTTTCCTTTCTTTCTCTTTAAAAAATCCCCCATACAGCCGTGTGTATGAGGGATTCCCATCTTATTGTTATACGGACTCTACACAAACATAACTTCTCGGAATCTCAAAGAATGAGATTCTAATCGAAAATTGACAACTGAATATCGTGTAGGAAAAGAAATTTGCGAGAAATGGACATAAACATTGGACATAGCGGGTACTATGCCTTGAAAAATCAGATAAAGCCGTTTAAAATATACTTGTTAGGCGGCTAACCCTAATGATTTTTGAAATGCCTCGACAGGCGGCATTTCCCAGGCATCAAGATGTTGTAGCATCATGATGCCATAGAGGCGGCAGTACCACATCTTTGTAGAGCGGTGCCTGCCGTCTTCTAATTTATAGTCCTCTTTCTCACGCTTGTTGG
>Cebus_capucinus_imitator_PRJNA485217_SSR105__coassemble_226_pt1 | contig 39543 bp, 30 predicted proteins | sample Cebus_capucinus_imitator_PRJNA485217_SSR105__metabat2_low_PE_004 | metagenome-assembled genome bin Cebus_capucinus_imitator_PRJNA485217_SSR105
CATGTTCAAACATTGCTTCATTTACCGCTGCCCTTTGCTTAGAATCAAACCCTAGACGTTTCATATATTCTTCTGGCTCATATTCTACTAATACTTTCCCTACGTCAAAAATAATATTTTTTATCATGTCCCTTCTCCTTTCTTTTTATTTATAGCGTACGTTTTTACGTTCGTCAATAATTCTAAGTTTCTTTTTCTTATCAGTTCTAAAATAGCCCATTTCAGCTATTACATTCCATAGTTTCTGCTTCCTTCCATAAGGAATATACAAACATCTATTCCATTCATGCTTTCGAGCGTTATCCATAAAAAAAAGGAATTTCACCGATCACTTTTTCAGTTTTCGATCAAATTCCTTTTTTCCCTTATTTATTTTACTACTACTTTTTCTACTATACTACTAGACTGTTAGGGGAAAATAACAATTCTTCCCTGTTACTGCTTGATTGCTCTGCATATTCACTCACAATCATAACACTATAAATTCACAGAATGGTCTTTTACTTTCAAACGAGTCATGGCTCTTGAAAGAGATGCCTGTGTTCTGTAATATTGATGCTGACTTAACTTCTGACGAAGTTGCTCTTCTGCGATTTCTTTTGCTTCTTGGGCACGTTTTGCATCAATATCTTCCGGACGTTCTGCTGTTAAAACAAGAACGGTCACACGGTTATTAATCACCTGCGCAAAGCCACCGCTGACAGCAGCTAGATGCCATTCATCGTTATCATCTGCCCGATAACGAAGTTCTCCTGGAACAATTGCGATCATTGCATCTTCATGTCCAGCCATCACCGCAATCTCACCATCTGTCTGAGGCAATACGAGATATTTGCATCTTCCTGAATAAAAAACCTTATCAGATGCCACGATTTTTAAACCAAATTCATTCATACTGGCACTTCCTTTTCCCTAGGACTGTAATGTCTTTGCCTTTTCAATCACATCTTCTAATGTTCCTACATTGAAGAATGCCGCTTCTGGATATTGATCCATTTCTCCATCTACAATCGCTTTAAATCCACGAATTGTTTCTTTTAATGGCACATATTTACCAGCAACGCCTGTAAAGTTTTCCGCAACATGGAATGGCTGAGATAAGAATTTCTGGATTTTTCTCGCGCGAAGTACCGTTAACTGATCTTCTTCTGATAATTCTTCCATACCGAGAATTGCGATAATATCCTGTAATTCTTTATATTTTTGAAGAGTTTCTTGTACTCTTCTTGCTGTCTCATAATGTTCTTCTCCAACAACATCGATTTCCAAAATACGAGAAGTGGATTCCAATGGATCAACCGCTGGATAAATACCTTGTTCTACAATCTTTCTTGATAATACTGTTGTAGCATCAAGGTGGGCAAATGTTGTAGCTGGAGCTGGGTCCGTTAAATCGTCCGCTGGCACATAAACGGCCTGAACAGATGTAACAGAACCATTTCTTGTGGAAGCAATACGTTCTTGAAGTTCTCCAACTTCTGTTGCAAGTGTTGGCTGATATCCTACGGCTGATGGCATACGTCCAAGAAGCGCTGATACCTCAGAACCAGCCTGAACATAACGGAAAATATTATCGATAAATAATAATACGTTCTGATGTTCTACATCACGGAAATATTCTGCCATTGTAAGACCTGTCTGCGCAACACGCATACGAGATCCAGGTGGTTCATTCATCTGACCAAACACAAGGGCTGTTTTACTCAATACTCCTGATTCTTTCATCTCTGTCCAAAGGTCATTTCCTTCACGAGAACGTTCTCCAACTCCAGTGAAAATAGAATATCCACCATGTTCTGTTGCAATATTTCGAATTAATTCCTGAATTAATACAGTTTTACCTACACCGGCACCACCGAACAAACCGATTTTACCACCTTTTGCATATGGCGCTAATAAGTCGATAACTTTAATACCTGTTTCCAATACTTCAACAACTGGACTTTGGTCTTCAAAGCTAGGTGGATCACGGTGAATCACCCAATGTTCTTCGTTTTCTAATGATTCTCCACCATCAATCGTATCTCCAAGTACATTGAAAAGACGTCCTAATGTCTTTTCTCCAACCGGAACTTGAATTCCGGCGCCTGTTGCGACTACTTCCATGTCTCTATGAAGCCCTTCACTGGCTGCTAACATAATACATCTTACAACATTATTTCCAAGATGCTGTGCAACTTCCATCACACATTTTTTATCGCTATTTTGAACTTCTAGGGCATCTTTAATACATGGAAGCTCTTGATTCGCAAATTCTACGTCAACGACAGGTCCCATAACCTGTACGATTTTCCCTTTATTCATAACGAAACTTCCTCTCTTACTTTCTTTTTCTCATCATTTCCGTTTCTGTGCCTTTGCACCACCGATGACCTCAGTAATTTCCTGTGTAATCGCTGCTTGTCTCGCTCGGTTATACATAATAGAAAGATTAGTCAACATCTCTTTTGCACTTTTTGTAGAGGCTTCCATCGCCATCATACGAGAGTTATGTTCACTGCAATAAGATTCTACAAGACACCCATAGATTGTACCAATTACAAACTGTGGGACAACAGCTTCAATCACTGCTTCTGGTGATGGAGACATTGTAATAACTTCTTGATGGATATTTAAAAGTTCTTTTGCGATCTCTTTCTGTGAAAAAGTTGCGCATCTTTTACCAAATCCATCTTTCTTTAATGGAAGAAGCTGCCAACTCTTTGCCTCCATTACAACGGCTGATTCCATAACGGTATAAATGATATGCACTTCATCTAATTGACGAGCATGATATAATTCCAACATTTTCTGTGCAATAGAACGTGCCCGATGCACGGTTGGTTTTTGTACGGTATGGCGAACACTCGTATCCACGTTTACTTTTTTCTTCGCAAAATAGTGTCGTCCTACTTCTCCTAATACAAATAATGTGACATCTGATTCTTGCTTTAACTTCTCTTCTGCAAGTTTTATCACATTATGGTTATAGGCACCTGCCATACCTTTATCACCTGTGATGACGATATAGCCAACTTTTTTATCTTTTTCCGCCTTTTCTACTCGTGGCTCAAAGAAAATATGTTCAACCTCTGGTGCATGGCGTAAAACACGCGAAATGGCATCTTGCATTGCATAGAAATATGGTTCTGTATCCTTTAATACTTTCTGAGCTCTCTTCATTTTGGAAGAAGAAATCATATACATTGCATTTGTAATTTTCATCGTATCTTGGATACTTCTCATACGATCCTGAATTTCTTTCATATTTGCCATAACAACACCTGCTTATCTATTCTTTTCTTTGTATTCTTTGGCAGCTGCTACGATCTTATCAATCATCTCATCTGTAAGATTTTTTGTTTCCTCAATTTCTTTTCCATATTCAGGATATAACTCATCGATGTAAGCTAACATTCCCATCTGGAATTCTTTCACATCTTTTACATCTACAAAGAGTTTATGTCTCGCAACACAGAGAGTCATAACCTGCTCATGTAAACGAAGCGGACGGCAAAGCGGCTGTTTTAATAATTCCATTAAGCTATGTCCATAATGTAATTGCTCTTTTGTGGATTCGTCAAGATCGGAACTAAACTGTGTAAATACTTCCATCTCTCTAAACTGCGCAAGATCGATACGAATACTTCCTGCTGCTTTTTTCATCGCCTTTGTCTGTGCCGCACCACCTACACGGGATACAGAAAGACCAACATTAACCGCTGGACGCATACCGGAGAAGAATAAATCTGTCTCTAAGAAGATCTGTCCGTCTGTAATGGAAATTACATTTGTTGGAATATATGCGGATAAATCTCCTGCCTGTGTTTCAATAATTGGCAATGCAGTAATGGATCCACCGCCTGCTTCATCGCTTAAACGACTAGAACGTTCTAATAATCTTGAATGTAAGTAGAATACATCTCCTGGGTATGCTTCACGTCCTGGAGAACGCTCTAATAATAAAGATAACGCACGGTAAGCAACCGCATGTTTTGATAAATCATCGTAAATGATTAAAACGTCTTTTCCTCTATACATAAAATACTCAGCAAGGGCTGTTCCAGAATAAGGAACAATGTACTGTAACGCTGCACAGTCGCTTGCTGTTGAACTCACAACGATTGAATAATCCATCGCATCGTATTTCTTTAATGTAGAAACTAATTTTGCAACTGTTGATGCTTTTTGACCAATTGCTACATAAATACAAATGACATCTTTTCCCTTTTGATTCAAAATTGTATCAATTGCGATAGATGTCTTACCTGTCTGACGGTCACCGATAATTAACTCACGCTGTCCACGTCCGATTGGGAACATGGAGTCAATTGCTAAGATTCCTGTTTCCAATGGAACACTTACGGATTTACGATCGACAATTCCCGGTGCTTCCTGTTCAATTGGACGGAAATCATCTGCCTGAATCTCACCTTTTCCATCGATTGGATTTCCTAAGGCATCAATAATTCTTCCGACAAACGCATCTCCAACTGGAACTCCAGCCTTTCTTCCCGTTCTTACAACCTTTGTACCTTCTTTAATCTCTGTATCTTTTCCAAAAATAATACAGCCAATTTCATTTCTCTTAATATCTTGAACCATACCCTTTAGACCGTTTTCAAATGTTACGATCTCTCCATACATGGCATGATCAATTCCATAAATAGTTGCGATTCCATCACCAACCCAGATAACTTCACCGACTTCACGACCTTCACACATCTGGTCATAATTTTCTATTTCTTCACGAAGAATAGAAATAATTTCTTCTGAACTGATTGCACTCACAATTTTCACCTCCTGATTAACTGTTGACGAAGAGCATTTATGCGTCCCATCAAACTGTAATCGTATTCGATATTACCGATCTTTAATAAAAATCCTCCTAGAAGAGAGGAATCCTCTTTTAGAAGAAGTTCTACTTCACGGCATTCATATTCTTTTTTAATAAATGTTACAAATCCTTGTTTTTGTTCCTCATTTGGAAGAGTGACATAGAATAGTTCCGCTTTGACTATATCATTTTTTAATCGCTTATAATCTCGATAAGCCTCAAAGACATTTTCAATCTCTCTTACGCAATCTGATTCACTAATTTTTTTTAGAAATGAATGCATTTCCTGTGGAAATACTCGCTCAATAATGTTCCACTTTGTCTTTTCTTCAATTGTAGGATTTGCAAAAATTTCTTTCAGCATTGGAACGTTTTTAAAACATTCCTCTGCTGAAAGAATCTTATCTTCTTCAATCGGAAGTTCATAAAGAACTCTACCGTAATTAAGCTCTGTTTGTGTCACTTTGCTCACCTGTTTCTTTCAGGAATCGGTTATAGAAATTTTCATTTTCTTTTTCATTCAGCTGTTCACTAAGCACTTTTTGCACAGCTGTAAGAGCGAGTCCTGCCACCTGATCCTGCATTTTTTTCGTTTCACGTTTGCGTTCTTGTTCGATAGATGCTTCTGCTTCTTTTCTTAATCTAATAACTTCCTGGTTCGCCTCTAAAAGAATAGTATCTGCTTCTTCTCTTGCTCTTTGTTTTGCTTTCTGAATCATTTCTATTGATTCATCTTTTGCGCTTGCAAGAGCCTGTTCATATTTCTGTTTATTTTGTTGCGCTTCTTTTTCCACTGCATTGGCATGATCAATTTTTCCTTGGATCATCTCTTCACGCTGCTGCATAATGTTTTGAATTGGCTTAAACAGAAAATGTTTCAGTAATAAGTAAAAGACGATCAGGTTGATAATTGTCCAAATAAGACCATAATTAATCTCTAACATCTTTTACACCTGCCTTTTCTTGCTCTACTTGATTACTGACTTTCTTATAATACGAAAATAATTAATAAAGCGATAACGAAACCGTATACAGCTGTTGCTTCTGCTAACGCTGCACCAACTAATAAAGATTTATTGATTTTAGCATCTGCTTCTGGTTGTCTTGCAATGGCTTCTACTGCTTTTCCTGTTGCAATACCAATACCAATTCCTGCTCCAATACATGCTAATGCTGCGATTCCTGCTCCAATTGCTACTAAACTTGCCATAATAATTTTCTCCTTTTCTTCTACTCTTAATAATTTTTTCTATTTTCCAATGAAATTGTAATGTTTTAAGTAATTTTTTCAGCTTTTAATTGGTCATACCATTTAGACCGATTAAAAATGCCTATTCTTCAATTTGTTCTTTGATGAACAACGCAGTCAATAACGTAAAGATATACGCTTGAAGCAATCCATCAAAAATATCAAAATAAAAACTAAATGGAATTGGGATAATCGCAGGTACAACTGCTTTTAACATTTCCATAATAACGAATGCCCCTAATACGTTACCGAATAGACGCATACAAAGGGAGACCGGTTTAATAAAAATCTCCATAATATTAATCGGGAGAATGATCAATGATGGTGATGCAAAACTCTTTAACCACCCTTTCACTCCCTTTTGATGAATCCCTGAATATTCTATGAGGAAAATACTCATAATTGCCAATGCGGCAGTGACATTCAGATCTTTCGTTGGCGGTTTAAAACCAAATAAACCAATAATATTTGAAAATCCAATGTAAATAATAACTGTCATTAAATACTGCACATATTGCTTGCCCTCTTCACCAAGAGTATCACCAAAGATATTATGCAAAGCCGTATAAGCGGATTCTAATGCCAATTGCTTTTTGCTCGGATTTTCCACTTTTAAATTTCTCACTAGAATGATGGATAGTAAGACAATCACTGCCATAATAATCCACGTTACAACGATGGACTCTGGAATTAAGAAACCAGCAATCGATACTTTCTTACATTCAATCTGTTCTAATAAGTCTGCTATAAATGTATCCGTATTTCTCCCTTCTTTCTCTTGTATATTTGGAATGAAACTGTTTCTTCCTATTAAAATAAGAACATCTCGTTTAATTCCTATCCACATTGTTTTAGCACTGTTCAATTGTTTTGTCAACAATAGTTGCTAATACAACTATTCTTCCTACCCCAAAGTTTTTATTGTAGTTTTACCACAAAATAATTAGTTAAAATCACACTTTATATAGTCATTTACACTACATTAATTTGACTTCAACTAATTTTTTCATGGGAATCAATCCATAAAATCAAAAACTTTCACAAGGAAATATTAAAATCTTTGTTTATTAATTCAGTAGACTTTTACTCATTTCCCATCTCATTTGCAAAGAAATCTTTATAGATTTATGCATTTTTTCTTTTGCTGTTCAAAATTTATGCCATTCAAATCATTTTTTGTTTCATTTTTACATATAGAAGAATTGCTCCTACTATCGTTCTGAACAAAAAATATTCGATTATTCTCTTGGATTTTTAACAGTTAATTTATGAAAATAATGGCATCTTATAATACAATATGCTCTAAATCATCTGGAACATAGATATTTCCAGAAAACCCCTTTTTCGCTTCTTCTGTATATTTTTCTTTTCTCGTTGCTAATGTCTTATCTTCGGTATGGTAAAGGACAAGATTTTTCACCATCAATTCACTGGCAAGTTTTCCGGCATCTAATGCGGTGCTATGGTGTTTTTCATATGGTTTAAAGCGCTCTTTATCTTCATATAGACAAAATGCTTCTGATAAAAGCCAATCGCTTCCCATAACAACGGCATAACAGGCGATATTAAATGGCTCATCGCCAAGACAAGTAAGCACTTTCTGATTTCCAAGTTCTGCTCGGAATCCAAATTGTTTCGCCTTTGTGGAAAGAATATCGAAGAAAAATAGTTTCATTTCCATTTTCTCAATTTCCACTTGCTCTCCGTCTTTGACTTCTTGAATGATAATTCTCTCCCCTATATACTTCAATAGTTTTGGAACTAATGTCATTTCGCAAAATTGATGAAGCATTTCTTTTACAACATCATGACAATAGATTGTAAAATCCCCTTTATAAGAATCGGTTTGCATCATAGATGCAATTTTTCGAATCACCCAAATAGCTCCTAAAATATGATCGGTATGTCCATGGGTTACAAACATTTCATGGATATTGGCAAACGCTACATTTGCTCGTTCCATTTGTTTTAAAATACCATTTCCACCACCTGCATCAACTAATAAATAGTTTTCTTCTTTTTTGATAAGGAAACAAGTATTATAGCAATTTGTAACCATAGCATTCCCCGTTCCAAGCATAATTAATTCATATTCCTTTTCTTTTGTTTCAATCATTGTTGACTCCTCTACTTTCTATCCAAATTTTCAGAAATGTCAATTAAACGTTTTATCATTTCTTGTTTTGATACATCATTTTCTTCTGCTAATAGCGTAATTGCTTCAAATATTTTTAAGTCTGAACCTTTAAAAACAAGATTAATCCTTTTCTCTTTTACTCCTGCAATATGTTCATAATTTTCAGGATATGCATAGTAACATCTTTTACATACTTCAACCTCTTTTTCTATCCAATTAAAACAATGTTCACATGCCCAAGATTTATCCCTATTGGCAGAAGGACATAATAACATAAAATAATCTAAATCCATCATATTTTCTGGATCACCACCAATTTCATATGGAATCCTATGATCAGGTTGTAAAAGTCGCTCTGAATATGCTTCTTCATAAAGATTACATTTTGCTCCATAACGTTCTATAAGAGCTGCTTTTAACTTTGCATTTAGCTGAGTCCTTCCTAAAACCTTTGATAATTGATTCCTCTTCTTCGATTCCTCCCAATCTCCAAAACGGTAGGCAGCAATCTTTTTATTCTTACTATCTTTTATAGAAAAAGTTTCCAATGGAATCCCTAATTCTCTTACATCTCTAGCTGCTCGTGGTGCATGTTCATATCCAGCATTTTTTAAGTCTTCTGTGCTACAATATCCCTGTTCAAAAATTTTATCTATTACGAATCTTGCTCGTTTATTTTTTACACTATCCAATTTTTGTAAAAAATCATCTGGTAAATCTTTTCTATTTATCATAACTACCTCTCACCAAATTTTAGTTCTAGCTGCTCATATGTCTCACATTTTTTATATAGACCGTTACTTAAATATAAGGACTCGTAAGTAATTTCCTTTTTTCCATTTAATGTGGACTGTGCTGATACTCCTGCATGAATCAATAAATGAGTTAATCCCAAGTGATCTGGCAATGACTTTCCTATTACTTTTTCTCCTGTCATTCCATCATAACTGACGATATAATCAATTTCCCTGCGATTTAACTCTTCCAATGCTTTCACAAACTCATCAAAATCGACTCCTTGTATATATCTATTATCTCTAGAATTTTGTTTATTTGATGTCCCTTGATAAGGTGGATCCATATATATAAGATCCCCTTCTTCTGCCATTTCCAACACTGCTCTATAATCTTTTTTTTTAAATATAGTTTTTCCTTTTAATAAATCAGATATTGCAAATGCATTTTTTTGTACCAATTCTGGCTTTGTTCCAAATCGCCTTTTATCACAAGATTGGTTCATCACTCCTTGAGTATTATAACGAATAGAACCTTTTACCACTCTCGCTAACATAAATAACATTCTAGCAGGATCCTGATATCCAGAGTTAAATTCATCTCGTATTTTATAAAAATATTTTATATGATCTTCCCCTTCTTCAAACTGACCTTTCCAAATATCATAATAATCAAAAGCTAATTTTTGCGGATCATTAACGCAGGTTTCCATTAAATCAATTAATGGCCCATTGATGTCATTAATTATAAATGAGTCGCATAGTTGCTCTTTTGCTGACAGGATACTAATTGCACACGTTCCCGAAAATGGCTCAATAAGCCGATTAATTCTTTTTGGAAAGTATCTTATAATTTCTGGTGCTAAACTTCTCTTGCTACCTTGGTATTGTACTAAATGTGGAACTTTCCCCATCTTTTCCTCCTATAAATTTCTAATAGTAGTTATCTTTCTTTTGCTACTGAAAGTATATCACTAAATACTATGAAAATCTATTGCAATCCGAAAGTTATCCTGATTCCAAAGTATGATTTCTGTAAAAAAATATCTCCAGCCATATAAGTTGACTGGAGATAAAACGCTTTTATTTTTTTGTCAATAAGACTTGATTGCAAATACCTGCTTCTGGATATTCTCGATTGCCATTATACACAATCACCGTAATCTCATGTTTTCCTGAAAATGTTTCTTGTAATGGAAGAATGATCTCACCACCAAATCCATCTGTGCGATTCATAACTTCTTCCCCGTCCATATAAATCCATACATGACCTTTTATATCGGTGAAATAGAGGTTTCTTCCCTGTTCTTCCTGTCCAAAATCATACTGTGTCCGATACATTGCATATTGATTTAATTTTCCAGATAATTCTGGTTGTGGCTGCCCTGTGAATGTCACTGGTTCAAAACTGTTCATATCATTTCGATCTGTTTTCATTTTTGCATCTGGCATCTTATCAAAAAGCTCATAATATAATTTCCAACCTTCCACAATGCGCTCCTGAATTGCTTTTACATATGGTATCTCTTCCACTTTTTTTAGTTTAATTTGAACTTCTGCTTCCTCTAATCCCTCTGCAAATACTTTGATACTCAACGGTTTCTCACTATCTTGTTCCGGCTTTATAATAAATTGAGCAAGCCCATGGAAAGCCTTTCGATATGGGGCTACATCTGGTTCATGTGAATTTGGATTCCCATTTCCTGTTCCAATTACAACTCCATTCTCTACTTTAATCTGTAATAAATCATCTGCTGTTGGAACAACAATTCCCTCTTTATCTATTACCTTCACATTTAAAATTGCCACATCATGTCCACCTGTTTTTATACTGGTTTCCACTGGCTCTATCACAATCTTTGCCTTTTGTGAAGCTGTTTTTTGCTGATCAATCGCCACCACTTGACCATTTTGTAATCCCTCAACTTTTAAGATACCTCGTTCACAAGGAATCTTAAACATAATTTGATCGTATGGATCTGGTCTTCCCTCTTCTAACAGTTTTTCATTGACATAAACTCTCACTTCTTCACAATTGGTTGTTATCATAACCGGTATCTTCTGCCCTATCATTTTCTCATCTGTCCAAGGGGATACAAGATGAACCATCTTTTCCTCTTTCCAAAATGCCTTATAGAGGTAACAAGCCTCTTTTTCAAATCCACAGCTATCATAGGTTCCAAAAAAAGTTCCTACACTCGGCCATTCAAATGGAGTTGGCTCTCCACGGTAATCAAATCCTGTCCATACAAAGCTCCCTGCCACAAATGGACGCTCATTGACATAACGCCATGTATCTCTTACCGTTGTTCCCCAAAGCGCACACTCACTGTCATAATCATCAATGACATTGGAACTATGATCCGTCTGATATTCTCCTCGAACCATAAAAGCGCTGGCAGTTTCCGATCCCATTAATGGTATATTTGGATATTTTTCATGAAAATCATCATATCTTTTTGGATTATAATTAATACCAACCGCATCTAAAATGGTAGCTGCCCCTTCTTCTTCCATGTAACCGCCATTAAATGCACCAAGCACTGGACGTTGATCATCGACTTCTTTCACAGCAGCCTGTAATTGACCAGCCATCTGATGTCCTTTTCTCGTTCCTTGTAATGGCTCTTCATTAAATACCGAATAAAGTACAACGCAAGGGTGATTTCTAGCATTCTTTACAATCCCTTTCATCTCTTCTAACGTATCTTTTGATGAGCTAAAAGTACGATTTTCTTCCATGACAAGCATGCCTTCTCGATCACAGATCTCTAAAATTGCCGGATCTGGATTATGCGCACAGCGATAGGCATTGGCTCCTAATTCTTTTAATTTTTTTACACGAAATTGCTGTAAATTATAGGACACTGCAACTCCAACTCCTGCATGATCCTGATGATTACAAAATCCTTTTAATTTAATATTTTTTCCATTTAACCAAAATCCATCTTCTGCTCGAAGCTCTATTGTGCGAAACCCTGTTGAATGTTTTTGAAAATCCTTTCTCTCCCCATCATAAAAAATTTCTGTTTTTACTTCATAGAGATTTGGATTCTCAATATCCCAAAGAAGCGGATTGTCAATCATTGTTTCTGTGGAAACAGTTTTATGTTCAAACCCTTTTACTTCTATTTTCTCTTGTTTTACTTCTGCCACCACAGTACCATCTGGTGCCATAATTGTATGTTGTATTTCCACTTCTTTTGGCCATTCAAAACTATTTTCTAGTTCTACATGTAAGCCTAATTTCCACTGATTTTCCTTCTGCTTTTCAGGTTTTATATAGACTCCTCGGTATCCAATATGAACGGCTGATTTTTTCAAAAGCCATACATTTCGATAAATTCCAGCTCCTTCATACCACCAACCTTCCCAAGCAGAAGCGTTCACACGAATTGCAATTGTATTTGGAACAACCCCAAAGTTTGCCATATCTGTCATATCAACGCAAAAACTATTATATCCAGAATAATTTCTTTTTAAAATCGTTCCATTCACATAAATTTCTGCATCAGCAGACATACCTTCAAATTCCAATAAAATTTGCTTCTCTCTATCCTCTTCTTCCAGTCCAATACGAAGGCGATACCAACCAACTCCCCTCTCTTTATATCCTTGGTTTGGTGAACCAGTCTCTACAAACTCCTTTTTTGTAACCCAATCATGTGGAAGTTCCACCACTTCCCACTCTGAATCATCAAAACTCGTATCCGCCGGACCTTTACAAGCGCCTCCTTTTGCAAATCCATAAATATCATCATGATTTCTTGTAGCTGGAAGCACTGAAAAATCTTTCTCGATAAATTTCCACCCACGATTTAAGCAGAAAAGCCCTGCCTGCTGTCCATAATGTTTCATAAATTTCTCCTTTTATCCTATCAAATCTTTTGTTATTCTTTTACCGCTCCACCGCCTAATGACGTAATCAACATTTTTTGAGTGACAACAAAGAACACAACAAATGGAATGGCAATAATAAGTGAACCTGCTGCAAATGTTGCAAACATATTCTTTTTATCCGTTACGAACCCAAAAAGCCCTAATGCCACCGTCTGTACATTCGAAGAACGAAGCACTAATTTTGGAAAAATAAAGTCCATCCATGGCGCAGTAAAACTTGTGATTGATAAAAATACAATAATTGGCTTTGCCACAGGAAGTACAATACTTCTAAAAATCAAGAAATGACTTGCTCCATCGATGCGAGCTGCTTCATCTAAACTTTTTGGAATCGTATCCAAATAACTTTTTACTAACCATGTATTATATGGAATATTTCCTGCTAAATACACAAGAACTAATCCCCATAATGTATTAAGCCCATTGATTCTCAGTAAAATAACATAAATCGCAATCATTCCAACAAAAGATGGAAAAATTTGTAACACAAGTAATGACATCATCATCGTCTTTTTAAATGTAAAACGAAATCTTGAGAAAATATAGGCGCTTAATGCACATACAAATACAGTGCTCACTGTTGTAGCAACAGAAATAATCAATGTATTGCGAAACCACAATGGAAAATCTGTATTTTGAAATAAATATACGAAATTTTTCATTGTCAATCCATCTCCAAATGGAATAATATTAAGCGCTGCAATATTTTGTTGTGGGGAAAAAGCAGCACTTGCTACATACACAAGAGGATATAATACAAATAAACTTGTTCCAATCAAAAATACCCATACAAACACATGGAGAATTTTTTGTCCCATCGTACCTTTCATTATACTTCGCCCTCCTTATATGATTTTGTATTGCGGAACGTAAAGATCGCAAATGGTGTCAATACAACAAAAATAACAACTGCTAATACAGAAGCATAATTGTATTTCATCAATGTCATTGTCAACTGATAAATCCATGTAACTAAAATATCAGTTCCACCAGCCGATGTTAATGTGCTATCCGCCACTTTTGGCGCTCCTCCTGTTAAGAAGTAAATAGCTCCAAAATTATTAATATTATGCGTAAATGACATAATGATCAATGGTGTTGTTTGGTATAAAATCAAAGGAATTGTGATCTTTCTAAACGTATACCAACGACTTGCTCCATCAATTTTTGCCGCTTCATAAATATCTTGTGAAATGGCTGTCATATTTCCCATAATTAAAAGCATGAAGTAGGAAAATCCTGCCCATAGATTCACAAGTACACAAACAACTCGACAAAGCCATACATCACTTAACCATGGAATTGGACCAGAAATTAAATCTGCTGCCATTAATGTACGATTTACAATACCAAAAGAACCATTTAATAAGTTTTTCCACACAAGCATACTGACAACAGATGGAACTGCATATGGCAAAATAAAAATAGAGCGAAAAACTGGTTTTATTTTTATTTTACTTTCATTTAAAACAACTGCCATAATCAGTCCACCGATATAACAAGTAAAGGTTGCAAGTACGCCCCATACAAGTGTCCATATAGCAACTCGCCCAAATGCACTTGTCCATGTAGCTTCTCCACCAAACATTGTAATAAAATTATCAAATCCAACCCAGTCGACAGTATTGTTTGGTGTAATATGTTCTGGTGCTGAATAATTCGTAAAGGCTACGCAAGCGGAAAATACAAGTGGAACTACAACGAAGAAAAGAATTAATAACACTGCTGGTGCCATACCGATTGCAGGGAATGCATTTCCCGCAACACTTTTTATAGAAGTCTGGTTTTTATTTTTTAAACCATTTTGACAAAAATCTCGATATTCCGTTAAAGAACTGCGGACAGACATAATATATACAATAATAAATATCGCAATAATTGTTAAAATCATAATTCCATCAATCAACATAAAAATAGAATTACTTCTAAGTTTTACCGGAAGATTTGGCTGTGGCTCACCGAGCGTAATCAGATTATAAATTCCATTTGCAAAAAATGGAATAAAACATAGTCCAACTACTTCTGTAATCGCATATAACAATCCCTTGATATATTGTTTAAAATATAAGATATGACTGAGTCCCATGAATAAAATAGAAGTAAATAAAACTCTACCTTTTGAACTTCCATCTCGGTTTAATGCAGTTGACATATTCTCACCTCTCTAAATTTCTTGCAGCAATCAGAAACTTATATAAGCCTCGTTTTTCACTGTTATCTTCACAAAAAACAAAAAGAGAACTGTTACAAAAGATTTTCTTTATTTTTTTGTAACAGCCCCCTTATCCATATTTTTTATTGTGCTAAAATTGCCTGATCACAACTTTTCATTTCTGTTTCCACATCGGCTCCGTCCCAAATATTAGAACAAGCACTCTTCATTGGATCCCAGAAATTATCCACTTCTTTTATAGAAGGTGTTGGATATGCATATTGTAATTGTTCTTGGAATCCTTTAATATATTCACTATCGACATCAATATCAACAGATGGAATTGCTCCTGTCAATTCAAAACGAAGCTGCTGCATTTCTTCGGAAATCAAGAATTTTGCAAATGCCTGCGCCTCTGTTGGATATTCTGTGTAAGCAGAAACTTGCATGGTACGCGCTCCTGAGAAAGAAGCAGCTGGTTTGTCATCTCCTGGAAGCGCTGGAAGTGTTGCTACTCCAAAATTCATTCCTGCCGCTTCGCAAGATGCAACATTCCAAGGACCTGTAATGTACATTGCTGCATTTCCTTCTGTAAAAGCAGCTAAACAAACTGCATTATCGGATAAGTCTGCTGCTGGCACATCAAGATATTGTCTAAAAGATTGAAAATACTTCATTCCTTCAATTGCATCTGCTGATGCCATATAGGTATTAGAAGCATCAGTTCCATCTTCTCCAAATAATTTATTTCCATTTTTCCCTGTAAAGATTGGAGAATAATAAGCATCTGCTACATTCCAGATAACCCCATATTTTCCTGTTTCATTAAAATCTTTACAAAATTGTTCCATCTCTTCCCAAGTCTTTGGAACTTCTTTTACGAGATCTTTGTTATAAAAAAGAGCATATGTTTCATCAGATACTGGATATCCATAGATTTTTCCATCATAAGTCACAGCAGCTTCACAAGATGCTGCAACTTTCCCTTTTACATCATCTTCATTATCAAGAGGTAAAATATGTCCTCCCGCTACGAGTCCACCAATTGTATTGCTTGGAGTTCCAAATACATCGGCTCCAACTCCTCCTGGACCATCTAAGGCAATTTGTGTATTGGCATCTCCAATTTCTACATTTTCATATTCAATTTTAATGTTTGGGTGCAGTTTTGTGAATGCCTCTCCTGCCTGCTTAATGAACTCTTCTGTCTCTCCTGAAGATTCCCATACCTTTAATGTAATATCTTCTGTGGTGAGTCCATCTTCTCCCACTGCACTTGTATCCACATTGCCACCTGCATTGGAGCCATTTCCTCCACAGCCCGTTAACATTGTCATTGTCATAGCTGCACACATCAATACACTAATTACTTTCTTTCTCATTACTTACTCCTCCTTATCATGACAAAAGGTTACTTTGTTTTGTTGATGGTCTTAATACAATATCGTATCCTAAATAAACTCTCTGTTCGATTTCCTTCCCTGCGATCTTATCCAATATCATTTTGCAAGCAACTCTTCCAAGTTCCTTCTCATTAAATTGTAATGCCGTAATCGGCGGATTATGACATTGTAGAAAAAGATTATCGTAAAAAGAAGCCACTTTTATATCTCTAGGAATAGATAAATGTTCTTCATTCAGTTTCATCAAAACTTGATTACAAATCTTATCGTCCATACATAAAATACAATCTGCTTGTTGTTCTAAAATGGTTTCCACCGCTTTTCCTACTAATACTTTCGTATTACAATTTAAAAATACAAGTTCATCTTGAATTGATCGCTGATGAAGTTCCATTCCTGAACGAAACCCTGCAAACCTCTTCTGGCTTACCATATGCTCAAGATTTCCTCCAATAAATGCGATCCGATTCGCTCGATTCGTAAGAAGCAAAGATGTCAATTCTCTGCAAGCCTCTACATGATGGTTATCCACTTGCAAAACATCTGCATTTTTATAGCTTCCAACTACGATAAATGGCAAATTTTGTTGCAACAAATATTCCACCGATGGATCTTTCACTAACGTTCTCGTTAAAATAATTCCATCGACTTTATGTTTTTCCACAATATTTCGGATACTTGAAATATCCTCGGCACTTGCAGTCGCTACAACGGCATCATACCCTATTCCGGAAGCAGTTTCACAAATTCCAAGCAAACAATTCTGGAAAAATGGAATCTCATTCAAATCTTGATCATCAGGAAGAATAACTCCGATATTATATGTTTTGGAATCAGCAAGTCCTTTTGCCAAACTGCTTGGTCGATAACCACATTCATTACAATATGCAAGCACTCGCTTCCTCATTCCATCACTAATACGCCCTTTTCCAGATAATGCTCTAGAAACTGTCGTCTTTGAACACCCTAATTCCTTTGCTATCTCATCAATTGTAATTTTCTTTTGTCTTACATCAGTATTTTTTTTCATTTGAATACCCCCTTGATGATCTGCGCAATCGGTTGTTCTGTACTCTTATTGTATCATCATATATTTTTTTAGTCAATTTGACAAAACAACAAATAATTGCACATTGTTTTTATTATATTCTTCCAATATCATTATATCATTTTGCGCAACTTAACGCAACTTTCACTCATCACAATCCCATAGGCACAAATTTCCACCCCATTTCCTTTCTCAAGGTGCAAAAAAAGATGAGAAATTTCACTCGCAGCATTTCTCATCTTTTAAAAAATTCTCTTATTCTATCGTAGCATATACTCTCTATCGACAGGCACAATACTTGCCCCTATTTTTGTATCTAACTCCAACTCCTGCCCTTCCGTTTTTCTTTCTTCCATCTTTTTTTTCGTATCACTCATTGCAACAAAATGCTCAAACACCGATTGATCTAATTGGTTGCTCAAATAAAGTTCTGCCACCTTCTCTTCCAGCCAAAAATAGGGGGTGATTTTTGTTTTATATACAAAAATAACGTCCTGTTCCCCGCTTTTTAAAATTCCTATTTTTTCACTAAAATCCAGTTCTATATACTTTACTTGTGCACATATTTCTGGCAAAAATGCCAGCAATTCTGTTACAAGCATCTTATCTCCATATTTTTCCATTAAAATTTTGTAATACTCAGTCCAGATCTCTTCTTTTCCCTCTTTTCTTTCCTTTTCCTGTTTGAGCAATAAAAAAGTTTCCTCTACAATAGTTCTGATTTCTTCTTTTGTATAGGGATATGGCTCATATTGTTTCATTTTCCGCATGACACAAATACATTGCTGATATTGCTGGAGCATTCCAAAGTATTTTGTATCCATTTTTTCCTTTTTTCTCATGACTTCTTCAATTTTCTCGTTTAAGTTCTTACATGAGATATTATTAATACTGACTTCCCCTATCGTCATATTTTCATATAATTTCGCGCCATATAGCCCTATCCAGTATAGCTTCTTTTTTCCTAAATACTCCCTTAGCTCTTCTTTAATTCCGTTCCACATTTCTTCATTATAAACTTTTCCTGTAATACCTTTTTCTGTATACTCAATTAAATTGCTTATATATACATCAAAAAGATATTTTTTCTTTTCCATCTCCACGTTTAAAGTTTCTTTTTGTAAATGCGGATAATTACAATGAAATACTTCTAATAATACTTCCATCGTTGTAGACAAAAACACAAAAACGGAACGTTTAATTGCCTGTTCTAAGTTTTTTCCATTTCCCGGTGAAGTTAAAAAAATAGGCTCTTCTAATCTTTCGCTGCAAATCCGATAATAAATATAGACTATGCTTTCTTCTTCATTATTTATCTCATATGCAATATTTGGAATTATCGTCATCGATAGCTTTGGAATTTGAATGTAACTTTCAACAATGTCATTTTTTTCTTTTAAATGAGCATGAAGTTCATCTAAAATTCTTCTTATTAGAATGTCTTTTATCCTATTTTCTTTATTATCAATATCTCTCATTTTTAACCTCCTACTTTGTCTAAATTGTGAATATTTTTCCCTGAATCACAACCTTTTCAAGACTTTTAACACAACCTTTTCAAGACTTTTAACTTAAAAATGCTTTGTTTCCATCTGCACCTGTAAGTAAAGAGGTAACATTTTTATATTTAAACTATATCATAATTTCCCACATAATGGTAAAAAAAGTACCAGATTTTCACTGGTACTTTTTACCATATATTAAGATTCCATAGAAATCTTCACTTTCACTCTTGGCAAATTCACATTTTTTAGATAGCAAAACATTCTCACGAGGAAGGTGATCACCCATGAAACGATGATTGCCACACCAATATCCCATATATTGCATAAATAAATGAAAGAAAGACCTCCTAAAACAGCCGCAACTGCATAAATATCATAACAAAAAATAGCCGGTTTACGATTGGCCATAATATCTCGTATCATTCCTCCGCCAACTCCTGTTACGCAGGCAGCAAATAAAATCACCATTTTATTCTGCCCTTGTTCCATCATTGTAGAAGCGGAAGAGATCGCAAATGCGGCAAGCCCAATGGCATCGATAATCACAAAAACCATTTGATTTAATATATTCTTACGCAAAAAGATTGCAATCGTTGCGCCAATAAAGATCACACCCCATGTCCATTGGCTTGTAAAAAACACTGGCAACCCTTCATTTAATATGGCATCTCGTAAGATTCCACCTCCCATTGCCGTAATAGCAGCCATTACATAAATTCCAAACAAATCAAATTTTTCTTCCATTGCCACAACAGCTCCTGAAATTGCAAATGCAAAAACACCAATTGCTTCCAAAATACTCATGTTGCTTTGATTCTCCTTTTCTTTCGTTTTATCATTTCTTTAAAAAGACGACCTTTTGCTCCTAGCGCACAAAAAAAGAGGCGTAATAATAGAATAATCCTACTATTACACCTCTGTATGTTTACCTGAAAGATTCTCGATTGCTCGATTGCTTCTTGGGTGCTATGCTTTCCAGAGTTTTGTCAAGATTCGATCCTTTTACCTGAGAGTTTTTGTGCATTTCCCCTTCGGTGCTACGGTTTCTTTCGCTTCGTAGTCTCTCCTAAATCCGTCGTCCAAATGCTATATTCATCTTTATTCAGTATAGCAATGGATCGAAAAAAATACAAGATTCTTTTTTATTAAAATGAAAATTTTTATGAATCGGCTACTTCTACTTCATATTCCTCTCTCACACGCTCTTCTTCTCTTGCCTTTTTCCCATATGTGCGATAAATGCTTACAACAAGACCACTCAATGCAAGGAGCGCCAACGCATTCGGAATTACCATAAGTCCATTAAAGAAATCAGATAGTGTCCAAACGAGATTGACTTTTAAAGTAGAACCAACAATAATAAATCCTAAAACAATGATGGAATATACTTTACTGCCTTTTTTCCCGAATAAATATTCCACATTAATCTTTCCAAAGAAATGCCAGCCAAGAATTGTTGAAAATGCAAAGAATAACAAGCAAATGGCTACAAAAATATCTCCAAAACTTTGAAAACTCGTCATAAAAGCAGCTTGTGTCAAAGCGGTTCCTTCTTTTCCACTTTCCAATACACCTGTTGTCAAAATCGAAAATACTGTTAAATTCAATACAACAAAGGTATCCACAAAAACGCTTACCATAGCGACTAATCCTTGTTGATGAGGGTTTTCTACAACCGCTCTTGCGTGGGCATGAGGAGTAGAACCCATACCTGCCTCATTGGAAAACAATCCTCTTGCTACGCCATATCGAACGGCTTCTCTTATGGTAATTCCCGCTCCAGCCCCAAGCATCGCTCTTGGATTAAATGCGGATACGAAAATCATATGCAATGCTTTTGGAATTTCCCCTATATTTAAAAAGATTAAAAATAAACTTCCAATGATATAAATTCCTGCCATCAATGGCACGATTTTTTCAACAACAGATGCTAGTCGGTTCGTTCCACCGATGAAAATAAAGCCGGCGACAACTGCCACAAGTATTCCTATTACAATAGGTGGAATGTTTATATTTCGATTGGAAAATACTTCTGTAAATGCGACTCCAATGGAGTTTGACTGCACCATATTTCCCATAAATCCAAGGGCTAATGTGATCAAAACAGCAAATGCGCCTGCTAACAGTTTTCCAAATGTCCCTTTAAATGCCGCCTGAATATAATACACTGGTCCGCCGGTCACTTCTCCCTCTGCCGTTGTCTTAAACTTCTGAGCCAAAGTCGCTTCTGAATACACTGTCGCCATTCCAAAGAAAGCGCTCAGCCACATCCAAAAGATCGCCCCAGGTCCCCCTCCAATTAAAGCGGTAGCAGCACCAGTTAAGTTTCCAGTTCCAACCTGTGCGGCAATGGCGGTTGCTAACGCTTGAAATGCGGACATCTCCCCTTCTTTTTTCTTATCTTTTTTTAATTTTAAATTGCCAAAGACTAATTTCATGCCTTCGCCTAATTTCCGTACTTGGATAAATTTTAACCGAATGGTAAAATAGATTCCTGTGCCGCATAACAGCACAAGTAAAATTGAGTTCCATAAAAGACTATTTGCTTTTGTTACTAGACTTAAAATCATTTCCATATTCATTCTTCCTCTCTACATTCAATCATTTTCATTGCGTTTCCGATTATAAAAAGAAGAAGTATTGGAATTCCTTTTATCGATATATTTCTCCTCTTTATAGCCGTTTTGCTAAGAAAAAAGAGCTGATAAATTATCAGCCCTCTAAAGAGTAGAACATTTGCATTTTTTTGATATGCCCTGTCCTTTTGCCTGAGAGATTAACAAAAAAATGTAAGTCTGACATTTTCTTGCCGTACACCTTCGGCGCTTCTTTGATGAAGACTCTCCAGAGTGTCCGCTATTGATAGTGGACTCTTTTACTCTACCACGCCAAAGGAACTTTTGCAAGATAAATTTAATTTTTTGAATATTTTATGATCCCTTTACTTTCTGCATACAAAGATTCCTGCCTCCTTTGTAATTCGAAAAACCCCATTTCTCTTAATCTTTTCTTCTACAAACTCCAAAAACTGCTCCGTTCTTCCATCTAACAATTCTCTTTGATTTCCATGGCAAGACAGCACATAGTCCACAATTGGCTCGGCTTTTGGGACTAGGAGAGCATCTTCATATAATCTTAACTCCACGCTTTGAAACTTTTCTCTTAAATATTGCTCCCCATTTTCTAAGCCAAATTGATCATAGAGATTCACTTCCGAAAGCCGAATTTTTGAATCGAACTCCTGAACAAGTTCCGTAATTTCCTTCATATGCTCTTTTCCGTAAGTGCTGCAAATAAAGGTTCCTCCCCCCTTTAACACTCGTTCTATTTCAGAAACTGCCTTTCTAATATCTTTCATATAGAACATAACATGATTGGCAATTACCAATTGAAAACTTTCCTCCAAAAATGTAAGCTCTTGCCCGTCCATAACGAGATATTCAAAAATCTCCCCTTTTTCTCCATGCCCTTTTCTTTGTTTTCCGAAATATCTCTCGATATTTTCCTCCGCTTCTGTGAGCATTCCTTTCGATAAATCGGTTAAAATAATTTTTTTCCCAAGTAACTGCTCCCTTTTTGCCGATGCCCATAATTGTCCACTTCCACACCCAATTTCTAACATTCTATCCACCGACTGCAACGGAAGTTGTTCGTAAATCCAAGGAAACCAGCCTTTTGGATTGACAGAATATTTATGATGAAGTTCAATTCGAATGTCCAAGTTCGTTGCCGTCTGATATTGCTCGATCAAACGATTCTCCAAATTCGTTAAATGAATCAGATGAATAATCTCCTGCCAATTCACTTGCTTTTGTTCCTCCAACAACGCCTGCGCATTGCAAAGTGATTTCTCAATCTGCTCCAAATGTTCCTTCTTTTGACGAATTAATTTTAATTGCATCTGAAAAGAATCTGCCATATCAGAAACAGCGCTTTTTAGCGGCATCATGCGAATTTCTTCTAAGGAAAATCCCAAATATTTCAACACAAGCACTCTTTGCAGCTTTGCGAAATCTTCATCGGTGTAAAAACGATACCCAACGTCATTGACATAACTAGGCTTTAAAATATTTTGTTTATCATAATAGCGAATCGTTCGAATCGTCACCCCAGCCATTTTGGCAAATACGCCTGTCGTATAATAGTTTTTTTCTTCTTGTTGTTTCATGGGCACCACCGTTTTTAGGAGTTTTGATTGGCAAACTGGGAATGATAAAGCTGTTCATAAAATCCTTTTTTCGCTAATAAGGATTCATGGGTTCCCTGTTCGATAATATTTCCATCTTGTACAACTAAAATTAGATCGGCATTTTTAATCGTCGATAGTCGATGGGCGATTACAAAAGAAGTTCTTCCTTTCATCACTTTTTGCATCGCATCTTGCAACATTCTCTCAAGCCTTGTGTCAACAGAAGAGGTCGCCTCATCAAGAATTAAGATTTGAGGATCTTTTAAAATTGCTCTGGCAATTGTTAAAAGCTGCTTTTCCCCTTGTGAAATATTATTCGCCTCTTCATTGATAATCGAGTCATATCCATGGCTTAATGTGCGGATATAATGATGGACATTTGCCATCTTTGCAGCGTCAATAACTTCATCTTTTCTCGCATTTAACTGCCCATACCGAATGTTATCATAAATACTTCCATGGAAAAGCCATGTATCTTGAAGCACTAAAGAAAAGAGCGAATGTAACTTCGAACGATCCATCTCCCGAATATCGACTCCATCAATTTTAATAGAACCGCCTTTGACATCATAAAAACGCAATAAGAGATTCATTAACGTCGTTTTTCCCGCTCCTGTTGGGCCGACAATGGCAACCATCTGCCCACTTTTCACATCGAAATTCACATCATTCATCAACAATTCATCGCTATACCCAAACTGAACGTGCTCAAAAGAAACATTTCCTTTCATAGCGTTTGTATCAATGTCAACCGTTCCCTCTTGTTCTTCTTCCTCCTCATTTAACAATGTAAAAATTCGATCCATTGCCGCAAAAGCTGATTGAATCTGAGAAGATAGCTGTGACACTTGAGAAAGCGGTTCATTGATCTGCCAAACATAGCGAATAAATGCCTGTAAGTTACCGACTGCGATAGTTCCTTGAATGACAAACATACAGCCAAGGGCTGCCACAGAACCAATCGTAATATAGATAACGAGGGAAATGCATGGCGAAATTAAAGAAGAGACAAACTGTGCTTTAAACGCAGAGTTCGCCATTCTCTGATTCACTTCTTCAAATTTCTTCTTGGCATCTTGTTGTTTGTTATAGAGAAGAATTTCATTAAATCCCCCATATAACTCCGTAATCGTTCCATTTAGCTCTCCAACGGTCTTTTGCTGCAACTGAAACAATCTTTGTGACCGCCCAACAAACACTTTTGTAATGATTGCTGTAAGCGGAACGATGACTAACACAATGGTTCCCATAATCCAATTGATACGAAACATCATAATAAATGCCAATATAAAAGTAAGACAGCCGGTCACCGCCTTTGTAAAAGTCTGCTGCAACGCATTGCTCAGCGTATCCACATCGTTTGTTACCGTGCTTAACACATCTCCAAATGTTCGATTGTCGAAGTAACGAACCGGCAATTTTTGAATTTTTCTTTGCAGTGCATTTCTTAAATCGTGCATCGTGCTTTGAATGGCGTCGGTTAGTAAAAAGGCAGAGATTAAAAGCAGAGTTGCCCTTGTTATATAACAAATGGCTAAGATGCTGATAATGCGAATGACAATATCAAAATGAATATGCGCCCCTTCTACGCCTTTTGCAATCTCTTGTACATCTTTCATCAATTGCGTTGTGATGGAACCTTCTATGCTCGGGTTCATCGCGTAAATTCCTGTTGATAAAAGAAGGGCAACAATTGCAATGAATAATTTTTTCGAATAAGGAGAAGCATAATGCAAAAATTGTTTGATACAGTTTGACCAATTAATTTTCTCATTCATAGTTTAATTCCTCCTCACTGAGCTGAGATGCCGCAATCTCGTAATAGATCTCGCACTGTTTTAAAAGTTCTTTATGAGTTCCGGATCCAACCATCTTTCCTTCATTTAATACAATAATCCGATCCGCGTCCATAATGGTCGATACTCGCTGTGCTACAATTAATACAATTTCATCTGTAATTTCTTTCTTAATCTCTGCGCGGAGTTTTGCGTCAGTCTTAAAATCCAATGCGGAAAACGAATCATCATAAATATAGATCTCCGGCTTTCGAACGAGCGCTCTCGCAATGGATAAGCGCTGTCTTTGTCCGCCTGATACGTTTGTCGCACCTTCTACAATTTTTTCTTTAAACTGCAACGGTTTTTCCATAATAAAATCATAAGCCTGTGCTACTTTTGCTGCGTGAATTACTTCTTCCATAGTGGCGTCTGGCTTTCCAAATCGAATATTGTCTTCAATCGTTCCGCTGAATAAATTTGCCTTTTGTGCGACAAATCCAATTTTATTGCGTAGTTCATTGAAGTCCATATTCCTTACGTCGACTCCATTTACTAAAATCCGTCCACCGCTCACATCGTAAAATCTTGGAATCAGCTGAATTAACGTACTCTTTCCAGAACCTGTGCTTCCAATAAATGCAACGGTTTCCCCTGCCTTCGCCTGAAAAGAAATGTCTTTTAAAACAGCTTCTTCCCCATCTGGATAGACAAAATCGACATGTTCAAAAACAATGGAATGTGCTTCCTCTTCCTGTTGCTTTTTATCCCCATGATGAATGCTTGTATCCGTGTTCAATACGCTCATAATACGCTTTGCCGATACATTGGCTCTTGGATACATCATAAATACCATACAGAATAAAAGAACAGAGAACATCGCATGGAATAAATATTCCATAAAAGCAACTAATTTTCCAATTGGAAGCTCTCCCATATCGATTAAATGGCTCGCTGTAAAATAAATAAGCAATGCGGAAAGATTCATCAATAAGAAGAAAATTGGTTCCGTTGAAGACATCAACTTAAATAATTTCTTAGACTGCTTCATAAAATTCACGTTTTCGCCGTCAAAACGTTCTGTCTCATACGTTTCATTGTTAAAAGAACGAATCACTCGAATTCCTGTTAAATTTTCTCGAAAAATTCGGTTAATGGAATCCAAAGAAGACTGTTGCCGTTCACTGATTGGAGTGGAAATTTTTCCTACAATGATAACTCCTAAAATAATAATTGGAATTGTAGAAATAATAATCAATGATAATTTTAATGATGTCGTAATCGTGAGAGTAAAACTCACCGCAATCATAACAGGCGTTAACAACGCCGTTTTTAAAATAATGTTTAAAAACATCATAATCTGAAAGGCATCATTATTCGTTCTCGTAATTAATGACGCCACCCCGAATTCATTCATCTCACTATGAGAAAATGTCTGTACTTTCTGAAAGACATCTTGTCGAATATCCCTCGTAACCGAGGTAGAAATTCGTGCCGAACAGTATCCTAATAAAATCGTTCCGCACACACCAATTACGGAAATAATCGCAATTTTAATTCCCATCTGCATTAAGTACGCCTCATCTTGATTTTTAACTCCATTATCAATCATCTCTGAAACAATGGTAGGAATTCCAAGCTCTACTAATGCAAATCCAAACACCGATATGATATTCAAAAATACCAGCAGTTTGTACCGTTTTAAATAATGTAACATCAGTTTCACATTTTCACCTTCCTCATCTTCTTATTTCTCATATGTTACCATACTTTCTCACTTGGTTACATGGCGTAAAAGAAAGGACAAGCCTATGCCCACATATAATGGTATCTGACATAATCCTTGTCCATTCGTTATTATTCTAACATATTATTTAAATTTTTCTAGTCTTTTTATAAAGATTTTGTATTTTAGTATGCTTTTCCAAAGTAAACCATCGCTTTTGCTGGTTTTCCACAGTGTACACAAGTATCTCCAAGGTTTTCCTGCTCAAATGGCATACAACGTGTTGTAGCTGTTGTTTCTTCTTTAATGGCTTCCTCACACTCTTTGCAGCCACACCACATCGCTTTTACGAAACCTCTTTGTTCTGCAATGGCTTCCTTAAATTCTTCCCAGTTTTTCGCTGTCACTGTATGGGCATCTCTATGAGCTTTTGCACGTTCAAACATATCATGCTGCATCTGCTCTAATACTTCTCCAACCTTTTCGTTTAACTCATCAAGGGAAACTTGGATTTTTTCTCTTGTATCACGGCGTACAAGCACTGCCTGATTTGCTTCGATATCTTTTGGTCCGATTTCAATACGAACTGGAATTCCACGCATTTCTTGTTCGCTAAATTTCCAACCTGGACTCTTGTCAGAATCATCGACCTTGACACGATAGTTAGAAGCTAAAATACTTCTTAATTCCTCTGCTTTCTCAAGAACGCCTTCTTTTTTCTGCATAATTGGAATGAGCATCACCTGTGTTGGAGCAATTCTTGGTGGAAGAACAAGCCCTGAATTATCTCCATGTACCATGATAATGGCTCCGATTAAACGAGTTGTCATACCCCAAGATGTCTGATGCACATATTTTAATGTGTTATCTTTATCGGTAAACTGAATTCCAAAGGCTTTTGCAAATCCATCGCCGAAGTTATGGCTTGTTCCGGACTGTAATGCTTTTCCATCATGCATCAATGCTTCGATTGTATAAGTAGCTTCTGCCCCTGCAAATTTTTCTTTTTCTGTTTTTTGTCCTTTTACAACTGGCATAGCAAGCACCTCTTCACAGAAATCCGCATAGATGTTTAACATCTGAATTGTTCGTTCTTTTGCTTCTTCTGCTGTGGCATGAGCAGTATGCCCTTCCTGCCATAAAAACTCACGAGAGCGTAGGAAAGGTCTTGTCTCTTTTTCCCAACGAACAACGGAACACCACTGGTTATAAACTTTTGGTAAGTCACGATAAGACTGAATATCTCTTGCATAAAAATCACAGAACAATGTTTCTGATGTTGGTCTTACGCACATTCTCTCCTGTAATTCATTTAATCCGCCATGTGTCACCCATGCAACTTCAGGTGCAAATCCTTCTACATGATCTTTTTCTTTTTGTAACAAGCCTTCTGGAATAAACATTGGCATATAGACATTCTCTACGCCTGTTTCTTTAAAACGTCTGTCCAATTCCTTTTGAATATTTTCCCAAATAGCATATCCTGCTGGTTTAATTACCATACAGCCTTTTACACTTGAATAATCAACTAACTCCGCTTTTTTTACAACGTCTGTGTACCACTGCGCAAAATCTTCTTCCATGGAAGTGATCGCTTCTACTAATTTCTTTTCCTTTGCCATGATAATACTCCTTTTCTTCTCTCTAACAATGCTATCGAAATGATCTATAATTGTCTGGATCGAAAGATCAAAAAACGCCGAAACTTCTTCCCCAAACATAAAAGGGACCGAAATTTCGGCGGTACCACCCTGTTTAATAGCTCTTTTACAAATTTTTCAAAAACAAAAATGAGCTATTCTCTCATTCTTCCTTTAACGCAGGAATTACGTTCTGTTTTCACAGACAACTCAAAGGCAGGTTCTCCTATCTCTTTCTTAAAAATCTCTCAGCCACTTTGCGTTCGCAAACGGATTTTCTCTCTGTACAAGCAGTCTGATCGGATACTATCCCTTATCAACGTCATTTTTCAATATCCTTATTGTATGAAAAAATTCAAGTTCTGTCAATGATCTTTTTCTTATACAATCGATAACCTGCCATTCTTAAATACAAGCTGACTCTTAAAAGTTCTTTTGGAATTTCCAATTTGAATACAAGATCCCTTGATAAGATTATGTAAATTTACACTTCTTCAAAGAAAGCCCTTGTATTTTCTTTCTTTTTCTACTATGATAATGAGTAAGCATATTTTTTAGCTATCGTTCTGCTTTTTTGTTGGAAACTTATCAGACCCGTTTTCTTCATATGAATCAGAACTCTTATTATATGATTTAAAATATTATTCAAAAAGTAGAAGTGCATCATGCACCATTGGAGGTACTATGGATATCGTAACAATCAGAGACCTTTATAGAAAACGTGAAGACTATATCGGTAAAACAATTACAGCTGGCGGTTGGGTTCGTAGCAACCGTGACTCTAAAACATTTGGATTCGTCGTTATTAGCGATGGAACTTTTTTTGAAACTTTACAAGTTGTATATAGCGCTGAAAAACTCAATAATTTTGCAGAAATCTCAAAATTAAACGTTGGTTCTGCGATTGTTGTAACAGGACAGCTTGTAGCAACTCCAAATGCAAAACAGCCATTTGAAATCCAAGCAGATGAGATTCTTGTAGAAGGCGCATCTAGTTCTGATTATCCACTTCAGAAAAAACGCCATTCTATGGAATATTTAAGAACAATCTCTCATCTTCGCCCAAGAACAAATACGTATCAAGCAGTATTCCGTGTTCGCTCTTTAATCGCTTATGCCATTCACAAATTTTTCCAAGAAAGAGATTTTGTCTATGTGCATACACCATTGATTACAGGAAGCGACGCTGAAGGCGCTGGAGAAATGTTCCAAGTGACAACTCTTGATCTCAACAATGTTCCAAAAACAGAAGATGGTGCTGTTGACTTCAAACAAGATTTCTTTAACAAACCTACAAACTTAACAGTAAGCGGTCAGTTAAACGGAGAGGCATTTGCTCAAGCATTCAGAAATATTTATACATTTGGTCCAACTTTCCGTGCGGAAAACTCAAATACAACAAGACACGCTGCGGAATTCTGGATGATTGAACCTGAAATCGCTTTTGCCGATTTAGAAGATGACATGATTCTTGCAGAAAATATGTTAAAATATGTAATTAACTATGTGTTAGAACACGCTCCTGAAGAAATGAACTTCTTTAACCAATTTATTGATAAAGGACTTTTAGATCGCCTTCACCATGTGGCATCTTCAGATTTTGGACGTGTTACTTATACAGAAGCCGTTGAAATTTTAGAAAAAAATAATGATAACTTTGAATATAAAGTATCTTGGGGCATTGATTTACAAACAGAGCATGAACGTTATTTAACAGAAGAAATTTTCAAAAAACCAGTGTTTGTAACTGATTATCCAAAAGATATTAAAGCCTTTTATATGAAATTAAATGACGATAATAAAACAGTTGCTGCCACGGACTTATTAGTTCCTGGAATCGGGGAAATCATCGGCGGCAGCCAACGTGAAGACGATTATCAGAAATTATTAGATCGTATGAAAGAACTCGGCTTAAAGGAAGAAGATTATGGATTCTATCTCGATTTAAGAAAATATGGCTCCACAAGACACGCTGGTTTCGGTCTTGGATTTGAACGCTGCGTTATGTATTTAACTGGAATGAGCAATATTCGTGACGTTATTCCATTCCCAAGAACGGTTAATAACTGTGACTTATAAAAAATAGACTATTTAAAAATATCTATTCTAAATATGGAGGAGTTCAAACTCTCATCAAATGAGTTTGAACTCCTCCATATAACTTTTTAAAAATTATTTTATCATAAATATTTTTGTAATATTACACACTAGCATTTTATAAAACAAATTATATCTGTTTCCCACAATCCTTTTATATAGCTAATATTGATTTTTCAAACTCTACTTTCAATGTCTTGATTTCATAAGGTTTGAACGCAATCTCTGCTGTATATAATTCATGTAAAATATCATTCTCTTCTTGTTCTAACATATTACATTCTTTTATTTCTTTTACTGGCAAAGCAAATTGTAATCGGCATTTTACTCTTCTATTATAACATTCATATAGACGAATAATTGTATGCCTACCTTCTTCTTCCTGTTTTATAATTTCAAGAACTATATTTTCTTTATCTACTTGAATATAAGAAAATTGTGAATCTAAAGTATCTCCTTCTTTATTTTTTATAACTGCTTCATATGGATTATTAAACACATATGCTTTTGCGACTGTATTGCCTTCTTTAAAACATTTTTCATGTGGACAAATAGAATACCAACAAGTATGATGTTCTTTATCTGCTTCTTCATTTGGATAAATAGCAGATTTTAAAATTGATAATCCAATTACACCATCATGTACACTATATCCATACTTACAATCATTTAAAATACTAACACCATATCCATCTTCACTGACATCTAACCACTTATGACCACATACTTCAAATCTTGCAAAATCCCATGATGTATTATAATGAGTTGGCCGTTTCACATTTCCATATTGAATTTCATAAGTTGCTTCATTTGTATGAATATCCACTGGAAAATAATCTCTCAATAGAATTTGTTTTTCTTTCCAATCAATTTCATTTCTAATATCAATTTGATATAAATCAGAATAAAAATATAAATATTGTGTAATTTCGGAATCTAAATATGGTCTCACAATTTTAATACAAGCACGTATAGGTCCTTCTTCTATGACTTCTATCAATGATACTTCTTCTACTGGCCAAAATTTTTCTGTATAGTAGTTATTAATATCCCATGCATCAAAATTATGTGGTTTGTCTTCATATGTTATTAATACATTTGCTGCTCTTCCTTCTGGAATTAGTTCTCTTTTACAAATTTTATCATAAATACTAATAAATTGACCTTTTTCATTTAATATTACATGAAAAAATGAAGTATCTACCTCTGATGTCGTAACAGTCATTTTAGGAATTATTTTTTCTTGTTTTCTTTTATGATAAAGTTTATATCCTCTTACAGACATATTTGAGAGTACCGTTATCATTCCATTCTCAACTTTTTGTACTGGGTATTCACACACTCCATCAAAAAGACAAATATCTTCTTCCATTGTCGGCAACATTACAACAGAATTTACTGATACACTATTGGGATTGAATACCACAATATCCCCTTTTTCCCCGATTATTTTGTCTGCAATTTCTTGTAATACTCTTTGTTTTAACTGTTCATTGGTACTTAAAATTGTTTCATACTCTTTTTTTGAATCATCATATACTTCTTTAATACTAGAACCAGGTAAAATATCATGGAATTGATTTTTTAAAATAATTTCCCACGCTTCTTTTAGCTGTTCTCTTGGATAATTCATTTTTAGTAACTGACTTGCCATTGTATAATAAAACTCTAAATTTTGATATGCAAACTCTGATTTTCTATTATACTTTTTATTTCTTGCCATAGAGGTATAAGTACCTCTATGATATTCCAAATACAATTCCCCTACCCATTTAGGCAAATATTTACTTCCTATTACATCACTTTCTAATTTTTTAAAGAATTCAAGAGCATGCGCTTGTTTTGTTCTTGGACACCCTAAGATTCCTTTTTCCATACGTCTTTGACTTTCCAACATTTCTTTTGTTGGTCCACCACCACCATCTCCATATCCATAGGACATTAAAACATTGTTATTCAAATCCTTTTGGCTATACCTTTGCCAACTTCCTTTAACTTGAGAAACATTTAACATACCATTATAGGTAGTAAAATGCTCTGTTTCAGCACTTCCTTCAATAGCTCCAATACCATAATCTCTCGCTGGAATAAAATGTGTTAAAATTTCTGTACCATCAATTCCTTGCCACATAAATGTATCATATGGCATTTTATTAAATTCATTCCAACTAATTTTAGTCGTCATAAAATAACGAATTCCACATTTTTTCATAATTTGTGGTAATGCTGCAGAATAGCCAAATACATCTGGCAGCCATAAAATTTCATTCTTTTTCTTAAACTCTTTTTCAAAAAAAGTTATTCCATACAAAAATTGACGAATTAAAGATTCCCCTGAGGCAATGTTACAATCTGCTTCAACGAACATTCCACCTTCTGTTTCCCAACGCCCTTCTTTTACTCTTTCTTTTATCTGTTCATAAATAAGTGGAGCATTTTTCTTTACGTATTTATAAAGTTGTGGTTGACTTGACATGAACTTGTATTCTGGATATTGTTTCATAAGCTCTAATACCGTTGAAAAACTTCTAACAGCCTTATCTTCCGTTGTTTTTAATGTCCACAGCCACGCTATATCAATATGAGTATGCCCAACACAATATACTGTTTGTTTTGAATTTCCACAATATAATTCATAAAACTGTTCTGTTATATACGCTTGTGCTTTTTGCAATGTTTCATAAAACTCTTTTGAATATGGCCTTCTTAAATCCAATAAATTTAAAGATTCATTCACTGCTTTTATAATTGTAATAAACTCTATACTATCTTTTTGTAATAATCGAGCTACTTCATATGGAATGAATAAATCATAATAATATTTTTCGATTTCTGGAATAAATACTTTATATTCTGAATCTAAATATAAAGAAAAATTATTATCTCCTGTGAAAGCAGATAATATAATTTCAAATGTTTCTCCTACTTTTGCACATTTTGTTAATAAAACTTCCCTATGATTTACATCAAGCCCTTGTTTAACTTTACCATTCACATATACTAAAAATTGTGGATTAATTGCATCCCAATCTCCTTCTTTTCCCGTATGAAGCTCATAAATAATAGCCTTTCCTTCACATTCTTTTGGTATTGTAATAACTGTTTGAAAATAATAGAATTCTCTATGTCCACCCCAAAGTTCTTTTTCTGACATGATTTCCCAATCTTCTGTATCGATGTTTCCCTCATTTTCATATCTTTGTTCCACTTTTTTCATTCGATACTCTACAATTGGATAATGCTCACAATAAATCAATCTCTTTAATTCTTCTAATAATTTTCCAATACGCTCTTTAATTAGAACCATGTTTTATCTCCATTCTTCTTTACTGTTTCACAGTCATTCCGCAACAATCTAAGATAAACTCACAAAAAACAGAATTTGCCCAAGAAAACCAAGGTCTTGTATACATTTGTGGATCATCGACATAAATAGATTCATGCATTAAATTTGTCCCCGCATCTGTTGTTTCAAACATATGTAATATTTTTTCTTTTTCTTCTTTCGAATTACTTGTCAACCCTTGAATTGCTAATGCAATGTGCCATACATATCTACTTGGAGTATGAGGACTTCCAATTCCTTCCATATACTTTCCTTGATAATAAAACGGATTTATATCACTTAACACTAATTCTCTTGTATTTTGATAACGAGCATTTTCCTTTGTACAATAGTTAAAATAAGGCATTGATAGTAAACTCGGCAAATTAGCATCATCCATAATATTATATTGACCAAATCCATCTACTTCATAAGCATAATATTCTTTTTTCTGTTTTGGAACAATGCCATAAGTTTCTATCGCTTGTCTTACTTCTTCCGAAAATTCCTTTGTTTGTTTTGCAAACTCTATATCATTATATATTTCTATTGCAATTTCACTCATATTACTTAAAATAACAGAAGCAAGCATATTCGACGGAATCAGATATCCATAAGTACAAGCATCATCACTGGGACGAAATCCTGACCAAATAAGTCCAATATTACTTTTTACAAGAGCACCTTTTCCTTGTCGTGATAATGTATCTGTATAAACACAATTCATTCGTTCAAAAGAATATGGAGATTTATTTTCATGATCCTGTTCTGTACGGAATACAGAGCATACTTGTTTTGCTGCCTCTAACCATTGTGCTGTGAATTGTCTTGTACAACCAGTATTTTTCCATAATAAATAGGATAGTTGAATTGGATAACAAAGGGAATCAATTTCATATTTTCTCTCCCATAATTCTGGTTTCATATCTGTCTCATCACTTTCCCAACAATTTCCATTTGCTGTTTCATTAAAGGCATTTGCATAAGGATCAATCAAAATACATTCCATTTGTTTTTTTATTAATCGAACAATAATTTCTTCAATTTCTTCTTCCTCCTTTGCAAAGAGAAGAAATGGTCTTAATTGACAAGCAGAATCTCTAAGCCACATAGCTGGAATATCACCTGTAATTACAAATATAGAACCATCTTCTAAAACTTTAATTGTTGTTTTTAATGTATTAGAAATACATTGTTCAAACATTGTTGCAAGTTTACTATCCTCTCCAAATTTTTCTTTTACTTTTTCAATTGTCTTTTGAATTACATTATATTGTTCTTTTATTATCATATCCTCTCTCCTCTTCTCTTAACCTTTATTTGCTCCTGCCATTCCAAAGCCCTTTGACATCCATTTTTGAATTATTACATAAAGAACAATAGATGGCATAGCATAAACAACAGAATATGCCGCAAGCGTTCCATATGCAACAGAATGTTGTCCAAAAAATTGATACAACATAATAGACGCTGGATATTTTTCACTACTAGATAGTAAAATAAATGGTACAAAAAAGTTTCCCCAACATCCAGAGAATGTATAGATTGCAATTGTAAAAATACCTGGTAACATCACTGGTAATACAACTTTTCGGATTCCACTGAATCTACTATTTCCGTCAACCCAGGCAGCCTCTTCTAAAGAAATTGGAACTGCATCCATAAAATTCTTCATCATCCAAATAGCATATGGCATAGAAGATGCTGTCATAAATAAAATAATTCCCAAAATATTATCATATAATTTCACACTTACAAAAACTTTAAATACTGGGACCATAACTGTTGTAATTGGCAACGAAGTCATAAATAACATTGATAGCATAAAAAGTTTTTTATGTTTCATTTCAAATCTTGATAACGGATACGCAGCTAATCCTGATAAAACAACAACAAAAACAGCAACTCCAATTGACATAACTAAGCCATTTGCAAAAGAACGCAAATTTGCTGAACTTGTCAATACTTCAATATAATTATTTACTGTAAAATCTGGAATACTTGCAGATAAAGACGCATTCTTATCAAATGACGCTAATATAACCCATGCTAATGGCACAACAAATATTATAGCAATGATTGTTAATACAATATAAGCTATTATTTTATCTCTTTTTTCGCTCATCTGTTTCTCCTTCACTTTTTCCTTGAATTTTAACATAGAAAATACTAAATATTGCACCAATTAGCAATACTAACATAGAGATAGCTGTTCCATATCCTAATTCATAGTTTTTAAATGCTCTGATATACATAAAAATTGGCAAAGTCTGAACTGTTGTACCTGTCATAGCATATACCATTCCAAAAGTTCCCAATGTAGACAATGTAATTAACATTGTATTTGTCATAATTGTATCTTTAATAATAGGAATTGTTATATGAATTAATGTTTTTGCTTTATTTGCACCATCTATTTTAGCCGATTCCATTACTTCTTCGGGTACATTATCAAGTGCTGACTGATATACCATCATAGAAAATGCTGTTCCATGCCAAATATTTGCTAATATAACTGATAAAATTGGATGTAAAAATAACCATGATACACTTGGCAATCCAATTGTTGTTAAAATAGTATTAAATGTTCCTTTATCCGTAAAGAATGTATAAGCACAAATTGCAGCTACCATTTCTGGCATAACCCAACCGGCTAATACAATAGCTCCTACAATTCGACGGAAAATTTTATTTTTTGCCTTCATTAACAAAGCAATAAAAAAACCTAAGATTGTTTGTCCTACAACAGAACCAATTAAAAAAATTAGCGTTGTTATAATACTTGTCTTAACAGCTGCATCGGATAACATTCTTTCATAGTTTACTAAAGCTATAAATTTATGATTCGACACTGCCGAACCTGTTAAAGCTAAATTTGTAAAAGAATAATAAATTGTTAATATAATTGGCCACACAAAAAAAATAACCATTAATATCAATGCTGGAAGTAAATAAATAATTTGTGTTCCAAAACTATTATATTTTTTCTTTTTTATCATATTGTTCTCCTTCATAGACTTCTTATAGAAAAAAGTGGTTCCCTATTGTATTCTTATAAAGAATACACAAAAACCACCTTTTCTATATCATACTAATCTTTATTTCATATAGTCTTCACCAACAACTGTTTTAACACTATTCTGAAAATTCACTAAAGCATCTCCAATTTTCGTATCGTTTCTAACAATTGTATCTACCATTTCATAAATATAAGAAGAAATCTTAGAATAATTTTCATTATGTGGTCTAAAATATGCAGTTTCAGACATTGCAGTCGCTTCTTCCACATATAATTTTGATTTATATTCTTCATATTCCATCATATCGTTTCTTGTCGATAAGTTTCCACTTCCAACGAGATATTTAATATAATTATCGGATTTCATTAACTCTGTAATAAATTCAAACCCTAAATCCTTTTGATCTGAATTATTTGCGATTGCCCAACTCCAACCACCAGACATCGTCACATAACCATTTCCATTTTGAAGTGGCATTTTTGCAAAACCTAATGCATCGGTTAATGTATTATCTGTATAATTTTCCATTGGATAACTTCCTGTTGAAAGATAATCTGCATATCCCCAATTTCCATTTAAATATATTCCCAATTTTGCTGTTGACATGTATTTATTTGCATATTCCCAATCACTTGCATCAAAGACTTCTGAAAGTGTTCCAATATATCCTTCTTTTTTACAAGTTTGAATAAATTCTAAAGAATCAATAATTCCTTGCCCACTAGTATTCCAAACTCCTGTACTATCATCTACCAGTCTATCTTCTGTACCATTTAATAACATTTGAAATGTATTCATAGAGGTAGCTTCTGCTTCTGTATTGCTGCAAGCAAACCAAATTGGAACAACATCATCTGCACAATTTGCTTTAATTGCAGCACAAGCATCTAAAATATCTTGCCACTTCTCTGGTTGCCACTCTCTTCCAAGCCCAGCTTGTTCCATAACATCTTTATTGTACCATAATCCTCTAACATCAGTACTCACTGGTACTGCATAAGTTTTTCCATCACTACCTTTTGTACCTTCTTTTAAAGACTCAATAATTTTACTGTTCCAATCTTCCCAACTTCCTGTGTAAGATGTCATGTCAGCTACATATCCCGCTGCAATATCTGTATTTAACTGAAAAGTATCTTCAAAGAAAATATCTGGACTCGTAGAGGTATCTTGCATCTGTGTTTGAAGTTTTGTAAAATAATCACTATCACTTCCAACAATACCTTGAAGTTCAATTTCAACTTCATCTTTCTTTTCCCAATTGTTATATGTTTCCATGATCCATTTATACATATAACCATCTGTCCCGGTGTCACCAGAGTCATTATAGGCAACCACTAACTTTGGCTTCCCATCACTGTTAGATTCTCCTTGCGAATTATGACTACCACAACCAACTAAAGTAATAGCTGCCATCGTAATTCCTAAAAATAATGATATTGCCTTTTTTCTCATTTTATTTCCTCCTTCTCTCAAAACGATATATCAATATATCATTTCTACTTTTTTCATTTAACTTGTGATATTATTATACTATTTTTATATTATTTTTGTCAATAAAAAAAGACTTGATAATGTTTTTTTAGTCATTATATAACAATTACCAAGTCTTTTTTTATGCACTTATAACATATCATTTATATATCATTTAATCTACTTTAATAATTTCATATGGTATATTAATATTTCCTTCTCTTTTTTCTCCCTGAATGATATCATTTAATACTTCAACTGCTGTTTTTCCGATTTTTGATTCATCTTGTTTTATGTGTGTCATTAGATTTTCTTCATCATAAATAAATTCTAATCCATCAAAAGATACTATTTCTTTCGCTATACTCAGTTCTTTCATCACTCGCCCTAACAAAACTCCTATTTTATGCTCAGCCGCTAAAAATGCCGTGCACTCATCATTCGTTTCTAAAATTGTTTTAATTTCCCTAAAATCAAATTCTTTATATTCCTTTCCTATATTTTCTGGCGCAGGATTATATGTATTAATTTTAGCAAATATCCCACTAACATCATCATATTTTAAAATACAATCTACAAAACCACTATATCTTTCATTGATAGTAGATGTATTCATAGATGCATGAGATACAAAACAAAGACGTTTATGCCCTTTTTTAATTAACATATCCGTTAATTCTTTTGTTGCTGAATAATTGTCTGTTTTAATACAAGGAATTTGTATGCCTTTCATCTGCCGATCTACTAAGACAAGAGGAAACTCATTTAATGCAAGTCTCAAAATCGTACTATTATAAATTTCACCTTGTGCACACATTAAAATCATTCCACTCGCACCTAATTGTAATGCTCTATGGATTGCCTCATTTTCAACATCAATACTCCCATAAGTACAACAGAATAACATATCATACTTTTGTCTTCTGCATTCTTGTTCAATACTTTTTAATAACTCACTTCCAAAATCACTTCCAAAAGTATCAAAAATTACACTTATAATTTTATTCAGACACTTGCCTTTCGTTTCTTCTACTTCTAGACTATGATTACTATCTAATAATTCATCTATCATATCAGATACAAAAGAACCTCTTCCTGGATTTCTTATAATATATTTTTTTTCAGCTAGCATTTCCATTGCTTTTTTTGCAGTAATTCTACTTACTTTATATTTCTCTGCTAATTCTTTTTCTGATGGTAACCTATCCCTAGCCTGATATTTTTTTTGTTTTATATCTTCTAACAGTTCTGAATAAATATGTTCATACATAATCACTTTCTTCACATCTATCCTCCATTTATTTGAAATAATCTCTCGGAATCTTTATCCCTTGATTTATAAGGGGTTCCGATC
>Cebus_capucinus_imitator_PRJNA485217_SSR105__coassemble_227_pt1 | contig 39197 bp, 33 predicted proteins | sample Cebus_capucinus_imitator_PRJNA485217_SSR105__metabat2_low_PE_004 | metagenome-assembled genome bin Cebus_capucinus_imitator_PRJNA485217_SSR105
GGGATTTTGGAGAAGAACGGTTAATTTCATCTGCCAAAAATAAGTTACAAAAAGCGGCGCCTTCTTTATATTCAAATTCCCCTGTTTTTTTGTTATACATAGAAAAGCCGATAACATCGCTAGGAAGCACATCTGGGGTGAATTGAAGACGGTGATAGTCAAGGTTCAATGCTTTTGAAAAGGCAATGGCAAGGGTTGTTTTACCGACACCCGGAACGTCATCGATTAAAACATGACCTTTGGCTAAGATCGTCATAAGAACCTTTAATAAAACAGTTTCTTTATCGATAATTGCCTTTCTCACTTCTTCAAAAATAGAAGAGGCTCTTTCGTAACAGTAGTCAAATTGTTCAATTGATTTTTGTGTATCCATATGGTTTCCTCCATAATTATCTTTAAGTTTATCTCTTCTATTGTAGTATGAAGGGAATATATGATCAATACTTTTCTGTGTATTTGCAGTTTTCTTAAAAAATGAAATGTGCTATAATGAGCCTTGCGACGATATACGCTTGCGTATATCGGCATAAGGCGAAAACACACACGGAACCGACAGGTGACGAAAGGAGAACAAAATGGCATATTTTCCGATGTTTATTGAATTAAAAGGGAAGAGCTGTATTGTAGTTGGCGGAGGTGCAGTTGCTTATCGCAAAATAAGTATATTATTACAGTATGGCGCCGATGTGACCGCAATTGCAGAAACTTTCACAGAACAGTTGGAGCGTATGAGAGAGAATCCAAGGCTTCATTTGTTAAAGAAAGAAATAAAAGAAGTTTGTCAAATAGAATCCTTTGCTGTTCAGAACAAAGAAATAGCCCTTGCCATCTGTGCTACGAATAATCGGAAGTTAAATCAAGAAATAGCCCTTTTTTTCAAAGAAAAGCAAGTTCCGGTCAATGTCGTTGATCAAAAAGAGTTATGCACATTTTTATTTCCAGCTGTTGTGAACAAAGAAAACGTATCCATTGGGATTACAACAGAAGGGAAAAGTCCGATGGTTTCTTCCTATCTAAGAGAGCAAATCGAGGAATTCATCGATGAGGAACTTTTGGAATTTTTAGAAGAAATTGGTGAATATCGGGCTTGGTTAAAGGAACATGTAAAAGAGGAAAGCAAGAGAAGAGAATGTCTTCGAGAGAAGATGGAAGATTGGAAGCGAAAGAGGAAAAGCAGTCATTTATAATAATTTCGTTATAGTTGGAAAAGAAAAGAGGAAAGAAAGATGAATCATTATATACATTCAGAACAATTGTTTCAACAATCAAAACAGGTTATTCCAGGGGGCGTAAACAGCCCTGTTCGTGGATTTTTTGCAGTTCACAGAAATCCTGTTTTTATCGACCATGCAAAAGGAAGTCACATTTATGATGTAGATGGAAATGATTATATTGACTATGTTTGTTCATGGGGACCTGGCATTTTAGGACATGCGCACCCAGAAGTGATTGAGGAAGTGCAAAAGGCGGTAAAAGATGGATTGACATTTGGTGCGCCAACGAAAAAAGAATATATGTTATCCGAAATGATCTATGATGCCATGCCTTCTATGGAACTTGTCCGCATGGTGAGTTCAGGGACAGAAGCGGTTATGAGCGCTATTCGTGTAGCAAGAGGGTATACAAAGAGAGATATGATTGTGAAATTTAAAGGCTGTTACCATGGACATTCCGATGGACTTTTAGTAAAAGCGGGATCCGCTGCCCTTACAAGTGCCGTTCCCGATAGCGCAGGGGTGCCAGCTTCTTACACAGAAAATACATTAGTTGCGCTTTATAACAATGAGGATTCAGTCAGAGAACTTTTTGAGAAATTTGGTGAAAAAATCGCCTGTGTAATTGTGGAGCCGGTGGCTGCGAATATGGGAGTCGTTCCACCAAAAGAAGGATTTTTGCAATTTTTACGAGATATTACAAAGAAATATGGCAGTCTTTTAATCTTTGATGAAGTGATCACAGGATTCCGTTTAAGCTATGGCGGAGCACAGCAGTATTATGGTGTAACCCCTGATATGACAACCCTTGGGAAAATTGTCGGCGGCGGTATGCCAATGGCTGTCTATGGGGGAAGACGTGAGATTATGGAACAAGTATCTCCACTTGGACCTGTGTATCAAGCGGGAACTTTATCAGGCAATCCAGTGGCAACAGCGGCAGGAATTAAGACGTTGGAGATTTTAAAACAAAATCAAAAAATCTATCAAGATCTCGATCAAAAGGCAAAAACGCTGGCAAAGGCATATGAAGAAGCAGGAGTAAAACATGGACAAGCGGTGCAAGTGAATCAAGTTGGGTCTCTTTTATGCTGTTATTTTACTAATCAAAAGGTGGAAGATTATGATGCCGCAACTTCTTCTGATTTAGATGCGTATGCCGCTTATTTTGGAAAAATGTTAGATCGTGGAATCTATGTGGCGCCATCTCAGTTTGAAGCGATGTTTGTATCTGCTGCTCATACCGAGGAAGAGATTGAAAAGACTTGCCGCATAATTATGAAAGCATAAAATAAGAAAAAGAAATAGAAAACGAGGAATGGTATGATACGTTTTATTGGAGCGGGTCCAGGGGATCCGGAATTATTAACGATAAAAGGAAAACGATATATTGATGAAGCAGATGTGATTGTTTATGCAGGTTCTCTTGTGAATCCCGAAGTATTAAAAGATGCCAAAGAAGGAGCAAAGATCTATAACAGTGCGACAATGACATTAGAAGAAGTAATTGATGTGATGGCGGAAGCGGAACAAAAAGGACTCCATGTTGTTCGAGTTCATACAGGAGATCCGGCGATTTTTGGAGCCCATCGGGAGCAGATGGATCGGCTCGATGCCCTTGGAATAGAATATGAAGTGATTCCGGGAGTTAGTTCTTTTCTAGGAGTTGCGGCAGTCTTAAAAAAAGAATATACATTGCCAAATGTTTCTCAGACTGTGATTTTAACGAGAATGGAAGGAAGAACGGCGATGCCGGAAGGTGAGAAGTTAAGAGATCTTGCGAAACATCATGCGACAATGATTATTTTTCTAAGCATTTCCATGATTGAGAAGTTGGCAGAAGAACTATCCGAAGAATATGGAGAAGATACGCCGGTTGCCGTTGTATATAAAGCCACTTGGGACGATCAAAAGATTGTGAGAGGAACATTAAAAACAATTGCACAACAAGTAAAAGAAGCTGGCATTCAGAAAACAGCCCTTACCGTTGTCGGACGATTCCTTGGAGATGATTATGAATTATCAAAACTATATGATAAACATTTTACCCATGAGTTTCGAAAGGGTGTAGAATCATGAGCATTCAACTATTGAGTGTGAGCCATAAAGCGGCACCATTAGAAGTGAGAGAATTGTTCGCCTTTACAAAGGAGCAGCAGCTTTTTCTCATGGAACAATTAAGATCCAATGGATTAATAGACGAGGCGGTTGTTCTATCCACTTGTAACCGCACAGAAGTCTATGTATATAGCACAGAAGAAAATGAACGGCTTGTCTATGATCAGATGATTGAAACGATTTCAACACTTGCACTGGAAAATCAAAAAGAGAAAACAGAGATCTCATTAGGGGATTATTATCGATTATACCATGGAGAAAAGGCGATTCATCATCTGTTTGCAGTAACTGCCGGACTGGATTCCATGGTGATTGGAGAAGATCAGATTCTTGGGCAGGTGAAGAAAGCCCATGAGTTTGCAAGGAAACATCAGCAGTGCAGCGGGTACTTGAATACTTTTTTCCGCTATGCAGTGACGGGAACGAAAAAAGTGAAGACGGAAACGGAGTTATCAAAGACATCGGTATCGACAGCAACTTTGGCGGTGAAGGCGTTGCAAGAGCAGCTAGGCAGCTTGAAACAGAAAAACATTATGATCATAGGTTCCACCGGTAAAATTGGAAACATTGTATTGAAAAATCTGCAATCCATCGGTGGAATGAATCTATATGTTACGATGCGAGGCGTATTGGCAACGAAGAAAAAGGAAGAGGGAATAAGAGAAAAAGGTTGTGCCTGTGGTACAGCGGAAGATGTCAATTATGAAATTATTCCTTATGAAGAACGGTATCATTATATGGATCGAATCGATGGCGTTATTAGTGCCACATCAAGCCCACATTATACGATTACTGTGAGCCATTTTAAAAAATATTACACAGGGCGAAAAATTGTCTTTGTAGATCTGGCGGTTCCTATGGATATTGAGCATGGAATGGAACAATTAGAAGGAGTCGTTTGCTACCATATGGACGATTTAAGCCGCTCAGCAAAAGAAAATAATGAGCGGAAACAAAAAGAAACCATTCATGCAAAGCGAATTTTAAAAGATTATGAAACCCAGTTTAAAAAGTGGTTTTTATTTCAACAATCTTATCAAACAGTCAATGAGGTGGCAGAACATTTAGAGAAAATGATAGAAGAAAAAGGGACAAAAAAGGCAATCCGACAATTCTTCTATCAAATGAGAGAGGATAATGAACCTGAGATTGTGAAAGGCTTTTTGCAGGCACTTTGCCAATACAAAGAAGTGGAAATCAAATAATAGGAAGGAAAGAGATGATGCATACATTATATGTGGTAGGATTTGGCCCAGGAGGTTATGAACATATGACACAAAAGGCCATTGAAGTGATGAAGAAGGTTGATGTGATCGTTGGTTATACGACTTATGTTGAGATGGTGAAGGAGTATTTTCCAGAGCAGACCTATCAAACAACACCGATGAGAAAGGAAACAGAACGTTGTATTTTTGCCATTGAGGAAGTTGAACAGGGCAAAGATGTGGCGTTGATTAGCAGTGGGGATAGTGGTATTTATGGAATGGCAGGAATTGCTCTTCAATTAGTGCAGGAGAGAGGGTCCAATATTCAGGTTGAGATTGTTCCGGGAATGACTGCTGCCAGTGTAGCCGCTTCGGTACTTGGAGCGCCTTTGATGCATGATTTTGCAATTATTAGTTTAAGCGATTTGGTGACACCATTGGATCTCATTATGAAGCGAGTGGAATGTGCAGCCATGGGCGATTTGATCGTTTGTTTCTATAATCCAAGAAGTAAGAAGAGAAATGATTATATTATACAGGCAGCGGAAAAGTTATTGCTTCATCAAAAAGGAAGCACACCTGTTGGCGTAGTTCGCCATGCCGGACGACCAGACGAAGAATCTTTTTTAACGACATTAGAAGAGTTGAGAAATTTTGAGAGCTGGGAAGAAGAACAACAGAAAAAAGTCGATATGTTCACTATGATTATTGTAGGAAATTCTTCGACTTATATAAGAGATGGGAAGATGATTACACCGAGAGGGTATCAAATATAAGAAAAATCATGACGATGTATTTTGCAGATAAATAAATAGGAGAATAAAAATGCAACAAATACTTAGAGTAGGGACGAGAGAGAGTAAACTCGCCCTTCTTCAAACAGAGATTGTCGTACAAAGGTTAAAGAGAGCATTTCCTAATTTACAAATCGAAGTGATTCCAATGAGCACAAAGGGCGATCAGATTTTAGATCGCTCCTTAGCTTCCTTTGGTGGAAAAGGTGTTTTTACAAAGGAACTAGAAGTTGCGTTATTGAATGGGGAGATCGATCTCGCTGTTCATAGCGCAAAAGATATGCCGATGGAGTTTCCAGCAGGATTGCAGATGGGAGCTGTGTTAGAACGGGAAGATCCGTCTGATGTCCTGATTACGATGAATGGTATACCAATAAAAGATATGCCACAAGGAAGTGTGATAGGAACGAGCAGCCTGCGAAGAGAATTGCAGATCAAGCAATGGAATCAAGGCGTGCGGATTCGAGTGTTAAGAGGAAATGTACAAACGAGATTGAATAAATTAAAAAGCGGTCAATATGATGGGATTATTTTAGCTTCTGCCGGATTAAAACGTCTAGGAATCGAAGCGTATCCAAAGAGTGAGTACCATATGGAGCGTCTTTTATCAGAACGTTTTTTACCGGCGCCAGGACAGGGCATTTTAGCCATTGAATGTCGAGAACAAGATGAAGAAGTATTAGCAATCTTACAGAAAATTCATTCCAAAGAAGGGGAAGCGATGTTAAAAGCAGAACGAGCCTACTTGGGATATTTAAATGGAGGCTGCAATGCACCGGCAGCTGCATATTGTAGGAGGGAAGGAAACAAGCTCGTGATGGAGGCGATGTTTGCAAAAGATGGAATTCATACAAAATATGCGAGAGAAGAAGTGGAAGTTGCAATCGGTGCAGCAGAGGAGAGCGAATGGGAGCAAAGAGAGAAAGAAACGCTTCCAAAACAGAAAACATCGATGGAATTTGTGGCAGAGCAGCTCGGAGAACAATTGGCAAAACAATTGAATACGGGAAAAGTGTATCTCATTGGCGCAGGAGCAGGCGATGAGGGATTGTTGACCGTAAAAGCGAGAGAGCTGATTCGAGAAGCCGATGTGATTGTATATGATAGTTTGATTGCTCCATCGATCTTACAGGAGACAAAGGCGGAATCTGAGTGGATCTATGCAGGAAAACGTGCAAATCATCATTATTTGCCACAGGAAGAGACGAATAGAGTTCTTTGGCAAAAGGCGAAAGAAGGAAAGATGGTTGTGCGTTTAAAAGGTGGCGATCCATTTATCTTTGGGCGCGGAGCCGAGGAAGCATTGGAACTTCTTGAACACGGAATTGAATTTGAAATTGTTCCGGGGATTTCCTCTTGTTATAGTGTTCCGGCTTACGCAGGGATTCCGGTGACCGATCGAAGATATGCCTCTTCTTTCCATGTGATCACAGGACAAGAGAGAGTGGGAAGAGCGGTCGATCGGGTGAATTATGAGATTCTTGCACAAGAGGAAGGAACATTGATCTTTTTAATGGGAGCAAAACGAACAGAAGAGATCTGTACGACTTTGATTCAATATGGAAAAGAAAAAGACACGCCGGCTGCTCTCCTTGCAAAAGGAACGACGAGACAACAGCAGGCGTTAATTGGAACACTGGAAACACTTCCAAACATCGTGAAGGAAAAGAGAATCCCAACACCGGCGATTCTTATAATTGGACAAGTCGTTTCGCTATCAGAGCAATTACAGTGGTTTTACGGAAATGCCTATTTTACAAAACGCGTCTTGTTGACCGGTACAGAGAAATGGTGTAACGAAGCAAAAGAAAAAATTCAGAAGTTCGGTGCCAAAGCCATTCCTTTTAGTCTTATTCGAGTGGAAGAGTCATCGGAAGAAGAGATAAGAAACTTATTGCGACAGGTGGAGAGAGAACCATTAGAAGATTCGTTGCAGGGACAATCGTCTTATGAGCAAACAATTGATGCCTTTGATTGGCTCGTATTTACAAGTCGAAATGGAGTGGAGCTTTTCTTTCAACAGTGGAAAAAACAAGGAAGAGATATTCGAGGGCTTGTTCGATTTAAGTTCGCAGTCATTGGAAAAGGAACAGCGGAGACGCTAAAAGAACATGGAATAGAGGCTGATTTTATTCCAAAACAATTTTCCAGTGTTGCTATGGCAAAGGAATGGGTTCCAACGATAAAAAAAGACGAGAAAGTGTTACTGCTGCGCGCAAAAGAAGGCTCTTCTGCTTTGCCAAATGCATTGAAGGAAGCTCGGATTTCTTATAGAGATTTTGCGCTCTATCATATCGTGGAGGAGACAAAAAAACAAGAGGAATTAAGTCGTCTTATAAAAGAAGTGGACGAAGTGATGGTGGCAAGCGGTTCGGCTGGAAGAGCATTGGCACATATGCTAAAAGCAGAGCAAGGGGAGAAGGAATTTAAAAAGCAAATGAAAGAAAAAGACTATCGAATTTTGTCGATTGGAAAAGAGACGATGGACGCCTGTGAAAAGGTAGGATTGCTTGTTGATAAAACGGCAAGCCTGTCTTCCATTGATGGAATGATAGAGCTATTGAGAGAGGCAAGATGAGAAGATTTTTGATTACCCTTGGCTTTATGACACGAATTCCTGTGAGCCAAAAGATTCCGTTTAAAGAAGGAGATTTGGAGAAAGGAATTGTATATTTTCCAATAATTGGATTGTTATTAGGTGGGATTTCTGCGTCTTTTTATCAAATCGCTATGTTGTTTTTTCCAAAATCATTTGCCGTTTTACTCGCTATTACAAGCAATTTATTTTTGACCGGTGCCTTTCATTTAGACGGATTATGTGATACAGTAGATGGGATCTATTCTGCAAGAACAAAAGAGAGAATGTTGGAGATTATGAAGGATAGCCACATTGGAACAAATGGAGTGGCGGCTTTAGTGCTTGATCTCGCTTTTAAATATATTGGAATTTATTATAGTCCGATCCCTGTTCTCACAATTCTCATTTTACCGGTAGCAGGTAAGATGATACAAGGAGTTATGGGGTATCGTGCCGTTTATCCAAGGGAAAAAGGGCTTGGATTATTTGTTGGAACCGTTACAAAAGGAAGAACGATTATGAGTTACAGCATTGGAGCGATCATTTTAATGGTTGGGCTTAGCATAATGAATTGGTACATAGGAAAGCCAGCGATTTTTTCTGGAACAGGAATGGAATATCGTTTGCTCAATGGGGGAGTTGTCGGCGCAATCTTTTCAATGATTTTATTGGTGGCAGCCGTCTGGTTTCGAAAATACATTGAGAAGAAAATTGGTGGAATTACAGGAGATGTCATGGGGGCAGCTTCCGAGTTATGTGAAATAATTTTATTATTTTTATTAAATATCCATCAACTATCATAAGGGAGGTATCGTTTTCTATGAAAAAAGAAGCATATTATGAGATAGAACTAAAACGATTTATTGATTCCGTAGAACCCCTCTGTGAAGAATCTATGGAAGAGGTGAAAAGGCGATGGGATACCCTTTGTAAGCCTTTAAATAGCCTTGGTAAGTTAGAAGACTTAGTCGTTACATTAGGCGGGATTCGAAGAAGTGAATACCCAAAAAGTCGAAAAAAAGCTGTGATCATTATGGCGGCGGATCATGGAATTGTCGAAGAAGGGATTTCTCAAACAGGACAAGAGGTGACAAAGGCTGTTGTGGAAAGCATGACAAGAAATTTCTCTGCAGTCTGTATTATGGCGAAGTTAAATGGGGCAGATGTGATACCGGTTGATATTGGAATGGCAACTGACTCAAACGAAAAGGGGATTATTCGGAAGAAAGTTCGTTATGGCACAGGAAATTTCCGAAAAGAGGAAGCCATGACACGAGAAGAGGCGGCTCTTGCCATTTTAAATGGTATGGAATTAACAAAAGAACTGATATCGGAAGGATATGATACCTTTGCCATTGGGGAGATGGGAATTGGAAATACCACTTCTACAAGCGCTCTTTGTGCCGCATATTTTGGCTGTGATGCAAAAGAGGTGACTGGAAAAGGTGCAGGGCTTTCCAAAGAAGCACTGGAGCGAAAAATTCAAGTGATCAATGAAGCATTAGTAAAACATAACCCGAAAAGAGATGATGTGCTTGATCTTTTGTCAAAAGTTGGTGGAATTGAGATCGCCGGAATGATCGGTTGTTTTTTAGGAGCGGCATTATACCGAAAACCGATGTTTATGGACGGATTTATCTCTTCCATGGCAGCTTTATTGGCTATCGAGCTTTGTCCGATGTGTAGAGGGTATATATTACCGTCTCATTGTTCCAAAGAGCCGGCAGGAAAGAAAGTGTTAGAAGCAATTGGTGTGGAACCTTATTTTCTCATGGATATGTGCATGGGGGAAGGCACTGGCGCTGTGATGGGATTTTCCGTTCTCGATTATGCGTTAGCCTGCTATAATAAGATTCCAAAGTTTAAAGAAAATCATATAGAACCATATGTTCCGCTAAAATAGCCTGATAAAGGGGAAGAGAGCGGAGAGCAAAAAGCTGAAAAGAGCGTTACAAAACAGTAGCGTTTTTTTCGGCTTTTTTCTTTGTTTGCAGTTTGGCATCAAAAAGTTCGGATAGAGATAAAAAAGAATATATGATTTGTTTAGTTAGTTTTACTGAAAATAATTTTAGTAAAATTTTATCAAATAACAGATGGTGAAAAATTGGTAGAACAATAGAAATCGAATGAGAAATGATATTTTATAGTGAAAATGCATAAAAAATAGGGATAAAAAATGTTCAAAACATAAAAAAGAAAAATTTAACTAATAAAAACTTGAAAATTTTACTAAAAATTGATAAAATAAGTTTACTAAAAGAATTCAAGGAGGAATCAATATGAGAGTGAGAAAAACGATTGTGGCAGCATTAGTTTTAGCGATGACAGCAGCAACTGCATTAACAGGTTGTGGTGGTGGAGGAAGTGAATCAAACACAACAGCCGATGGAAAAGCTAAAATTCGTTTTGCATCTTGGGATACAGCGGAAGATGTAGATCGTCAACAAAAGTTAGTGGATCAATTTAATGCAGAACATGATGACATTGAAGTTACACTAGAAGCATACGGAAGTGAATTTGACACAAAGATTAGTGCAGGTATGGGGTCAGGAGATGCACCAGATGTTATGTATATGTGGGATTATCCGTCTTATTCTGGTGGGCTAGAGCCACTTGATTCCTATATTGAACAAGAGGGAGAAGAATATAAGAGCAATTTCTACGATACTCTTTGGGCATATAACTCTTTAGATGGAACGACTTATGGTATTCCAGTTGGATTTACAACACATTGTCTTTTCTACAATAAAGATCTCTTTGCTCAGGCAGGAGTAGCGGAACCAACTGCTGATTGGACTTGGGACGATTTACAAGCAGCAGCAAAACAGATTTCAGAAAAAGTCGATGGTGTAAAAGGATTTTCTTTCCAGATGAAACCGGATCCATATGATTTTGAAATGTACTTCTGGAGCAACGGAGGAGCTTATGTCGATCAAGATGGTAACTTAGATGGAGTATTGAATTCTGAGGCATCTGTGGAAGCGGTGAAACTGTTCCAAGATATGGAAAAAGACGGATATGCAGTAGCAACGGAACAAAGCGGAACAGACGAATTCCGTGCAGGACAAACAGCGATGTATGTCTATGGTTCTTGGGCAATTGATAGCTTAAATTCCGACGGATTAAATTATGGAGTTGTTCCAATTCCAGCATTTGCAGGACAGGGAGCTTCTAAGAGTATTTTAAGTTCTTCCGGAGTTGCGATCTCAAAAGATTCTAAAAATAAAGAAGCAGCTTGGGAATTTGTAAAATTCTGGACAAGTGAAGAGATGAATAGAGAAAGAATCGGTCTTGAACTTCCAGTATTGTATAGTGTTGTAGAATCTGAAGGCATTATGGAACAACCGGAATATGCACCATTTTACACAATGCTTGAACAAAGTGACGGTACAACACCAGCTAGTTTCTTAATTGATAACTGGTCAGAATTAAGAGATAGTCTTTCTCTTGCTTTTGAACGTGTGTACAATCCAAGCGCTATGGAAGATCCGAAGACAGTATTAGATGAAACAGCTATGCAATAAGCATAGCTGAAACCCAAAATGGGAGGGTGACGAATGAATAGAAAATCATTTTGGAAAAAATCAACTCCATATCTCTTTATATTACCGTGGATTATTGGATTTTTGGTATTTACAGCAGGGCCACTTATTTTATCATTTATTATGAGTTTCTTTGACTGGCCGATTACGGGAGATCCACAGTTCGTAGGAATTGGCAACTATGTGGAGATGTTTACAAAAGACGCACAATTTAAGAAGTCTTTAGTTATCAGTTTAAAATATGCAGCGATTTTTGTGCCTTTAAATATGTGCATTGCTTTATTTCTTGCGATGTTAATTACACAGCCGGTAAAAGGCGTTAAAATCTATCGTACTTTATTCTATATTCCGGCTGTTATTTCAGGGGTAGCAGTATCCATTATTTGGGGCTGGATTTTAAAAGCGGACTATGGAGTATTAAATTACTTATTATCACTCATTGGAATTGATGGACCAAACTGGCTCGTCGATCCAGCGTGGGCATTGTTAGCGGTTATTATTGCCAGCGCTTTTGGTGTCGGAACGATGATGTTAATTTTCTATACCGATATTAAAAATATTCCAAACGATATGTATGAAGCGGCATCAATCGATGGAGCTAGTCCTGCGAGACAATTTTTTAGCATCACGTTGCCGATTATTACACCGACGATTTTATTTAACTTAATTACTTCCATTATTGGTTCCTTCCAACAAGTGACATTAGTTATGCTGTTAACAGGCGGCGGTCCGTTGAAATCCACCTATTTCTATGGATTATATACATACAACAATGCGTTTAAACATCATAAACTTGGATATGCCAGCGCCAACGCTTGGGTGATGTTCATTATTATCTTATGTTTAACAGCACTTGTATTTCGATCTTCTTCTGCATGGGTATTCTATGAGACAGAAGCAAAAACTGTGAAAACAAAGAAAAAAGGAGGGAGAAAGAAATGAGACTGTCTAAAAAGGCGAAAGTGATTATCTATCTGTTATTGACATTAGTAGCAATTTATTTTATGGCACCGTTTATTTACTTATTTTTCTCTGCTTTTAAGACAGAAGCGGAAGCCATCGCTTATCCACCGAAGTTATTGCCGGAGAAATGGTTGTTTAGCAACTTTATCGAGGCGTGGAAAGCACAGCCTTTTGGCACATATTTATGGAATTCCATTCTTGTAACCGTTGGAACGACAGCTGGACAGATTCTTTCTTGTTCTTTAGTTGCCTATGGATTTGCAAGATTTAATTTCAAAGGGAAAAATATATTATTTATGATTTTATTATCCACGATGATGATTCCATGGGACGTTACGATGATTCCTCAATATATGGAATTCAATCTCTTTGGTTGGATTAACACATTAAAACCATTGATTGTTCCGGCGTGGTTTGGATCTGCTTATTATATTTTCTTAATGCGCCAGTTCTTATTAGGAGTTCCAAAAGATTTTGAAGAGGCAGCCGTTATCGACGGAGCCAATCAATTTCAAATTTATTGGAAGATCTTTATGCCAATCTTAAAACCATCGCTTATTTTAGTTGGCGTATTGAATATGATTAGTGTATGGAATGACTATCTTGGACCATTGATTTTCTTACAGGATAGAAAGAAATATACATTGGCATTAGGGCTTGCATCATTTAAAGGGGTACATGAGACGCAGATTATTCCAATGCTTTGTATTACATTAATTATGATTCTTCCTCCAATTATTGTATTTGTTATTGCACAAAAATATATTGTAGAAGGAACAGGTGGAGCAATCAAATGATGATATGAAACGAGTTTCTTATCGTTTTCGATCATATACTGTTTCAGGGGGGTGTTACATAAATATCCGAATGGGTAGTAGCAGCCCCTTATCGTTTATGACAAGCCAATGCGGTAATAATCAATTCATTCAGTTAGGAGATAAATATATGATAAGAAGAGTAATGAAAAGATGGGAAAATCCAATGTTAGAACATATTGGAAGAAGAGAAGCGAGAACTGCTTTTTATAAAGATTCTTGTGAACACCGTTCTTTAAATGGTGACTGGAAGTTTTGTTATTTAGAAGCGCCGGAACTTTCTCCGGAAGGATTTATGTTAGAAGAGACAGATTGCGAACATTGGGATACGATTGATGTGCCGTCGGTATGGCAGCTTCGTGGATATGATAAGATGCATTATACCGATGTATGGTATTTATTTCCAATTCGTCCGCCTTATGTGCCTTCCAAAAATCCAACAGGAATCTATCGGAGAACGACAATTTTTTCAAAAGAGGATTTACAAAAAGATATTATTTTAAAATTTCATGGTGTGGATAGCGCCTATGATGTTTGGGTAAATGGTGTACATATCGGATATAGCAAGGTGAGTAGACTTCCAAGTGAATTTGATATTACTTCTTATGCAAAAGAAGGGGAGAACACCGTTGTTGTCCGTGTCTATAAATGGTCAGATGGCACATATTTAGAAGATCAGGATATGTGGTGGTATTCTGGAATCCATCGAGAGGTAGAATTGATTTTTGAACCTAAAAATGCTATTTTAGACTGTGCGGTAGACGGAGATTTAACAGGGACAAGAGAGAAACCATATTGTGACGGCGTTTTAAAAGTCAATATTAAGACGAAAGAGGAAGCAAAAGGAAGCTGGACATTAGCAAAAGATGGAGCGGTTGTATTAGAAGGCTGCTTTGAAACAACAGAGAAACAAGCGTTGATTAAAGAAATCGTAAAAGATGTACAAACATGGACAGCGGAAACACCGGAGCTTTATGTGCTTACTGTTGCTATCGATTCCCACGAAGTGCAAGTGAGAGTTGGATTTCGAAAGATTGAACTCATTGACAATAATTTTACAGTCAATGGAACTGTCATCTTGTTAAACGGTGTAAACCGCCATGATTATAGCCCAAAAGGAGGAAGAACCGTCACCTATGAACAGATGAAAGAGGACGTTTTGCTTATGAAACAGTCCAATATCAATGCGGTTCGCTGTTCTCATTATCCTTCTAATGAAGTATTTTATGATCTCTGTGATGAATATGGATTATATGTCATCGATGAGGCGGACTTAGAGTGCCATGGATTTGAATGGGTAGAAAACTATGAGTGGATTACCGATGATCCGAACTGGGAGAAAGCCTATATGGATCGCAGCGTTCGCATGGTGAAGAGAGATCGCAATCACCCATCAATTATTATGTGGTCTATGGGAAATGAATCCACATTCGGCTGTAATTTCGTGGAAACGGCAAAGGCGATTAAAGCGTTGGACAGCACAAGGCTCGTTCATTATGAAGGAGATTTTGAAGCGGAAGTGACCGATGTGTATTCCACAATGTATACGAGATTAAAGCCGCTAAAAGAAGTGGCAGAATATAAGAAAAAAGGGAAAAAACCTCATGTCATGTGTGAATACGGTCATGCTATGGGAAATGGTCCGGGGGGATTAAAAGCCTATCAGGATATGTATCGCACATATAAACGATTACAAGGGGGATTCCTTTGGGAGTGGTATGATCATGGAATCTATGAAAATGACGGAGAACATGAGTATTACCGCTATGGCGGAAACTATGGAGATTTTCCAACCAATGGTAACTTCTGTATCGACGGAATCTTAATGCCAGATCGCACGCCTTCACCGGCACTGCTTGAGTATAAACAAGTGATTGCACAAGTGGAAGTGACAAAATGTCTTGGAAAAGAACGAGAAGTCATTGTAAGAAACTATTATGATTTCTTAGATTTATCCTTTGTCGCGTTAAAATGGCAAGTAACCGACGGGGAAAAAATAATAGAAGAGGGACTTGAGTCTCACTTAACGGCAAAACCACACGGAGAAGAGACAGTAAAAATCCCTTGGAGCGCATTTTTACCGGAAGCCAATACGGATTATTACTTAAATGTATATGTTGTTCAAAAAGAAGATACTTTATATGCAAAAGCAAGACATGAAATTGCGAAGTATCAATTTCCACTTTCTATGAAGCAGATGCAATTGGAAGAACGGACAAGTGGCGCACCTCTTTTAGTGACAGAAAAAGAGGGAATTTTAACAATCGAAAATGATGCGCTCTGCGTTAAATTCCATACGGTATTCGGCACTTTATTATCTATGGAAAGTCAGGGAAAAGTATGGTTAAAAGAAGGTCCGGAAATGACCGTTTATCGCGCGACCATTGATAATGATATGTATAAAAAAGATGACTGGTTAAACAAATATTTCATCTCCACCGGAACGGAACAATTAGATGCATTTTCTTATGAAGAGAGAGAACATTCCGTTGTTGTTATGATGAAAAAATACTTTGGCTGCTATAATCAATCATGGGGATTTGAAGCGGATTATGAATACACCGTCTATTCAAACGGACAGATTCAAGTGGAAGTCAATGGAAAAGGAGTGCAAAATGGCTCTTTAGAACCGCCATTCCTGCCAAGAATTGGAGTTGTCATGAGGGCTGATCAATCCCTTCAAAATGTTGTTTATTATGGAAGAGGGGAAGGAGAAAATTATCCGGATAGCAAAGAGGCTTGTCTTCTGGGAATTTATAAAAGCACGGTGGATCAGATGGCGACGAATTATGTATATCCGCAGGAAAATGGGCATAGAGAGGAAGTCAAATGGTTTGGAATCGGCGATGGAACAAAGACACTTTTATGCAAAATGAAAGCACCTTTGGGATTGAACCTTGCAAATTATACCGATGAAAGTTTAGAAAAAGCAAATCACCCATGGCAGATAGAAAAGGCAAATGAAGTAGTCATTCACCTTGATTATGCTCATTCAGGGCTTGGAAGCAACAGTTGTGGCGAAGAACAGTTGGAAGAATATAAAGTAAAACGACAAGATTTTCAAATGTCATTTACAATGGAACTTGTCCATGCTGGAACAGAGATAACGGAAGCAAAAAAACAATATCTTGATTAGAAAGGAAGAGGCTGATGATGATAAGAGAGCGATTTTCAAAGGCGGTACAACCGTTTTTAAGCACAGATGACTTTATGATCGTACAAGAACACTATGATCCAGAGGAGAATCTTGCCAATGAAAGTCTTTTTTGTTTGACCAATGGATATTTGGGAATTCGAGGAAGTTTTGAAGAGGGAACGATAAAGAGCCTTCCCTATATGTATGTCAATGGCGTATTTGATAAATCCGAAACTTTTATGAGGGAGTTAGCAGCTCTTCCTAACTGGCTTGGATTAAAACTTTATGTGGAAAAAGAGCTAATTGGAATAGAAAATTGTGAAATTTTGGAATTTTCAAGAGTTCTTAATATGGAACAGGCAACCATTGTGAAACGATATTTGCTCCGTGATAAAAAAGGAAGAGAGACGTTAGTGGAAGGCGTGCGTTTTGTAAGCCGTGCCAATGTTCATCGCATGGGAGTAAAAGTTTTTCTCACCCCTATGAATTACAGCGGAATTTTAGAAGCGGAGAATATTATCGATGGAACGATTATTAACTTCTTAGATGCTCCAAGATTTAAAGTGAAACATACTTATTTGGTAGCCAATGAAAAACTTTCCGATCAAGGCGCTTATATGGAAGTTGCTACAAGAGATAATCATCTTCATGTAGGAGTTGGCTGTACATTAAAAGGGTATCAAGACGGTGTTCTTGTGAATAAAACCAATCAGTTCAATGCCTTTGGAGAACAAGCCATTGAATTTATTGACTTTGATGTGGAAGAGGGCAAGCCAATCGAACTTGTAAAATATGCAAGCGTCTATACGGAGAGAGAAGTGAAGCATTTTTCCATTCATGACAGAGTGAAAGGAGAAATCGAAGCATTTGAGGAAGCTGGATTTGAACAGGAGTTAGAAGCTCATAGACATATTTATGCTTCCATGTGGCAGCAAGCGGATATTCGAATTCAAGGAGATTTTGACTTAGATCGTGCGATTCGTTTTAATATATTCCACTTGATGAGCACAGGAAATGAACATGATAATCGTGTCAATGTCGGTGCAAAATTGTTGCATGGGGAAGAATACGGCGGACATGCTTTTTGGGATACAGAATTATTTATGCTTCCGTTCTTTGCCCATGTATTTCCAAATACAGCGACAAATTTAGAGACATATCGCTATCATCTGCTCAATGCGGCGAGAGAAAATGCCAAGAAAAATGGGTGGAAAGGAGCGCAATATCCTTGGGAATCTGCCGATGATGGAACCGAACAATGCCCAGACTGGACCATTGAACCAGATGGCACTTGCTATCGCTGTTATGTGGCAGTCTATGAACATCATGTGACGGCAGCGGTTGCCTATGGCATTTATGATTATGTAAAGATCACAGGGGATAAACAGTTCCTCTTTGATAAAGGAGCAGAAATTTTAATAGAGACAGCAAGATTCTGGGCGAGCCGTTGTGAATATGTGGCAGAAAAAGATCGCTATGAAATCCGCCAAGTAACAGGACCAGATGAATGGCATGAACCGGTGGATAATAACCTTTATACGAATTATCTTGCCCGTTGGAATCTTCGCTATGTGCGCTCTTTAATCGAGGAATTTAAAGAAGAGCATCAAGATGTTTTAGAGCGGTTACAGCGAGAACTTGCCCTTACAGAAGAAGAATTAAAATCTTGGGATACGATTCAAAGTAAAATCTATCTTCCAAGAAAAGAAGGCACGAAGTTATTGGAACAATTCGAAGGATATTTCGATCTGAAAGAAGTATTAATTGAGAAATACGATGAAAACGATTGGCCAATTCGTCCGGAAGCGTTGAAAGAGACAAAGGCGAGATTTACACAGATCATCAAACAGGCGGACGTTGTGATGTTACTTCACCTGATGGGCGAAGAGTTTGATGAAGAAACGACAAAATTAAATTACCAATATTATGAAAAACGGACTCTCCATGGTTCTTCTTTAAGCCCAAGCATTTATTCGATTATGGGATTAAAGACAGGAGATGATTCTAAGGCATATCGTTATTTAAGAAGAGCTGCATTTATTGATTTATTAAATCTTCAGAAAAATACACGAGAAGGAATCCACGCTGCCAATGCAGGCGGTGTATGGCAGACCGTTGTATTTGGATTTGCAGGCGTTTCCATTGATAAAGATGGTGCGTTCGTGATTAACCCTACGATGCCAAAAGAATGGGAAGGATTGTCTTTTAAAATTCACTATTATGGCGCATGGTTAGAAATTTGCATTGGAGCGGATAATCATGTGGAAGTAAAACGATTAGCTGGGGAAGAAATCGTTGTAAAAGCCAATGGGGAGACGATGACAATTTAAAAAGAGGAGGACGACAGAATGACAAATTATCTTGCCATCGCAGGATTAATCTTAGTGACAATTATCTGGGGAGGAGGTTTTGTTGCAAGCGATATGGCGCTTGAGAGTTTAACACCTTTTCAGATTATGACAATTCGGTTTTTTCTAGGTTCAGTTCTTATGGGGCTTATTAGTGCAAAAGGGCTAAAAGGAATGAAGAGAAAGGAAATTCAAGCAGGGATTTGCATGGGGATTGCGTTGTTTACCGCATTTGCATTGCAGATTATCGGGTTACAATATACAACACCATCAAAAAATGCGTTTATTACAGCATTGAATGTTGTAATGGTTCCATTTATCGCATTTCTATTTTTGAGAAAAAAAGTGAGCAAAAAGGGAATTGTTGGAGCGATTATGGCGGTTATAGGCGTTGGAATTTTGTCATTAAACGCTGATTTTTCTTTGGGACTTGGGGACTTTTTAACCTTGATTTGTGCGTTAGGTTTTGCATTTCAGATTTTCTTTACAAGTATCTTTGTAAAAACCTATCGTGCTACGGTACTGAATTTTGTTCAGATGGCTACGGCATTTGTGCTTTCTCTCGTTTTCATGTTCGCAACGGGACAATATCAGATTGAAGCGACGACAAAAGGTTGGCTCAGTGTGCTTTATTTAGGCGTTGTTAGCACAACGATTTGTTATTTGCTCCAAACAGCTTGTCAAAAACATGTAGATGAAACAAAGGCGGCGATTATTTTATCGATGGAATCAGTCTTTGGAACATTATTCTCTATTTTAATTTTACATGAACAACTTACCATTCGTATGGTAATCGGCTGTGTGATTATTTTAGTAGCTGTTATTATTTCGAACTTAGAGGAACAAGGGGAAGAACAAGTGACAGCTTAAAAGGAACAGGTAAAGATGTAATAGTATTGGAAAGGATAGGCGTTCAATTATGGCATATGAAGCAGTTATTTTTGATTTAGACGGAGTTATCTGTCATACGGATAATTATCATTATCAGGCATGGAAAGCGATTGCGGATCAGCTGCATATTTATTTCGATGAAACAATTAACAATCGTCTTCGTGGGGTGAGCCGTATGGAGAGCTTTGATATTATTTTGGAGCGTTATGATGGCACGATGACAGAAGAAGAGAAAGTTCACTATACGACCGAAAAAAATGAGATTTATAAAGAATTATTAAAAAATATGAGTCCAGATGATCTGTCAAAAGAAGTGAAAGATACGCTAGATGAATTGAGAAATCGAGGAATGAAACTAGCTATCGGTTCTTCTAGTAAAAATGCGAGATTCATTTTAGGACAGATTGGATTAGGGGATTACTTTGATGGGATTTCTGATGGGAATAATATTACAAAGTCAAAACCGGATCCGGAAGTTTTTCTAAAAGCAGCCGAATACATTGGGAAAAAGCCGGAACATTGCATTGTAGTGGAAGATGCAAAAGCCGGTTTAGAGGCTGGAATCGCAGGAGGATTTGCTTGTGCAGCCATCGGAGATGCAATAAAAAGCGGGCTTGCCAACTGGAATCTCACAACATTTGCAGATTTACTAAAAATCCAATAAAAAATGTATAAAGGAAAAATACTTGTTGCCAAATAGACTTGATAAGAAAAATACTATATGGTAAAATTTTATCATAAGAATTTTATATTTTATCATAGAAAGTTAGAGGGAGTTAAATGGCAACAATTAAAGAAATAGCAGAGAGAGCGGGAGTTTCTGTTGCGACTGTTTCCAGAGTTCTGAACTATGACGAGACTTTAACTGTAAAAGACAACACAAGGAAGAAAATATTTGAAGTTGCAGAACAGTTGGATTACAAGGTAAAAGATAAGAAGAAAAAGAAGAAGAAATTAAAATTAGGTGTTCTTTATTCCTATTCTCTTGAGGAGGAGTTAGAGGACACCTTTTATCTGTCTGTAAGAGTGGCAATTGAAAAAAAATTGGAAGAAGAAGGGTATCAAAAGTACCAAATTCGAAGTGCAGATACTGCAGAAAGCATTAGCTCCGTAGATGGGATTATTTGTCTTGGAACGTTTAGCCATTCCACTGTGGAACGAGTTCGTTCTTTTCAAAAGCCAGCCATTTTTGTCGATGCAACCGGCGATCGAGAACAATTTGATTCCATTGTTACGGATATGAATTATTCGGTCTTAAAGATGATGGATTATCTATATAGTCAAGGGCATAGAAAGATCGCCTTTATCGGCGGTCGGGAGATGGACGCAGACGGTATGGAAGTGCAAGATATTCGTTTTTCTTCATATCAAGAGTATATGAAGAAGAAAGGAATTTTAAGAAACGAATACATTAAAATTGCGGGATATGCGCCGAAATATGGCTATCAGCTGACAAAAGAATTATTAGAGCTTTCCGATCGTCCAACTGCCATTTTTGCAGTGAATGATTCGTTAGCAGTGGGCTGTTACAAAGCGATTCATGAGAGTGGATTATCGATTCCAGAAGACATGAGTGTCGTTGGATTCAACGATATTTCTGTGGCAAAATATTTGGTACCACCACTTACTACGGTACAGCTCCATATGGATTTTATGGGAGAACAGGCGGTTAATTTTATTGTGGATCGAATTGAATCCAGCAGAGACATCAGTATGCAAATCTTAGTGCCGGCAGAGCTTATTATTCGAGAAAGCGTCGCAAAAATTCCTGTGCTTTTAGAAGGAAAAGAATAACAACGGATCAAAGAGAGTTTAAGGTAGGAACGATGAATAAAGAGTTTTTATATCATATTTTAAAGGAAGTTTCTGTTTCAGGGTATGAAGAGCCTGTGCAGAAAGTGGTGAAAAATCATATGGAATCTTATGCGGATAAGATTCAAGTTGATGAAATGAGCAATGTGACTTGTATTTTAAATCCGGAAAGTGAAAGAAGAATTATGCTTTCTGCTCATGCAGATGAGATTGGATTAATGATTTCCAATATTACAAGTACAGGGTGTTTGCAAGTGATCGATCGAGGTGGAATTATTCAAGGAACATATCCGGGACAACAGGTGAAGATTCAGACAAAATCAGGCATTGTCTATGGGGTTGTGGAAATCTATCGGGAATTGATGAAAAAAGAGAATTTGGCAACAAGTGATTTTAGCATTGATATTGGAGTAGAAACAAAGGAAGAAGCAGAACAGCTTGTGGCATTAGGCGATCCAGTTGTATTGAATACAGAGATCAAAGAGCTTGCCAATGGAAGATTTACAGCAAGAGCGTTAGATGATCGATTAGGCGTTTTTATTATTATGGAAGCGCTAAAACGGGCAAAGGAACTCGGTTGTAAAAATGGTGTATATTGTGCATCTACCGTTGGAGAAGAGACGACAAAGACAGGGGCTTATTGGACAAGTCAAAGAATTAAGCCGGAACTTGCCATAGTTGTAGATGTGACATATGTGAGCGATACAATTGGAATGAATCCGGCGGACATGGGAACTGTATTGTTAGGAAAAGGGCCAGTTCTTTGTAACAGCCCGATTGTAGTCAAAAACTTAAACGAGCAGATGGAAGAGTGTGCAAAAAAAGCGAATATTCCGGTGCAAAGAGAGGCGGCAAGCCGTCTGTCTTATACCGATGGGGATAAAATTCACTTTTCAAACGATGGAGTTCCAATGGTGCTTGTATCGATTCCTCTGCGCTATATGCATAGTCCGTCAGAAGTGGCAGATGAAAAAGATGTGGAAGGGTGCATAGAATTAATTGCGCAATTCCTTGTGCAATATGAAGGAATTCAAAAGCCGGCAATATAAAAACACATCAGAAAAGAAGTCTATGACTGTTACAAGATGGCTTTTTCCATGGGAATGTTTGGCAAAAAGAAATTGTGTTCTTCCTCTTCCTATTGTATAATAAATAAAAATACTCGTTTCAAAAGAAGAAAAAAGCAGCAGTATTTCAATGATATTGAATCATAAATGTAAGAAAGGCAGGGAATGAGTATGGTAAAACAAAAGCTGACAATGAAGAGAAAAAAAGAGGATCCGGCAAGAAGAGCCGTTTCTTTTGTGAATATGGCGGATCAGTTTTCTTGTAATATTTATTTAAAAATCAATGATGTGAGCTATAATGGAAAATCTGTTATCAGTCTTATGATTGCAGAATTTGAATTAGGTGTAGAAGTGGAAGTGACCTGTGAAGGAAAAGGTGAAGAAGAAGCCATGGGAAGCATTTGCGAGTGGTTTTTATCGGAAGAAACGGAAGAAAAGAAATAATTCTATACCTATAAAAAAATACACGATAACAAAGGAATTGAGAAAAAAATTCGGTTGTATCGTGTATTTTTTTGTCCTTATTTATAGATGTCGTTTTTCCGTAGTAAACCCATGTCCGTGAACTTCATTGACTTGGTTGATGACCATAAAGGCATTTGGATCGATGGACATGACAAGTTCATTTAATTTATTTAACTCTCGATTGGAAATAATTGTTAAAATAGCGAGGGATTCATTGTGGAGATAGCCGCCTTCCATATGGAGAAGTGTTGTGCCGCGATCGAGTTTTGATTGAATCATCTCGTTAATTGTTTGGAATTCTTTGCTAATAATTTTGACTTGCATTTGTGATTTGCCAATTAATAAAATGCGATCTAAAACGAGGGTGTATGTGAGTATCATAAAAATACCGTAGAGAACTCGTTCTTTATCTGTATAGAACATCTGAAGAAGCAATACAGTGAAGTCAAGAATATATAAAGTGACGGATACCGGAATTCGAAACTTTTTATTGAGAATAAGGGGAGGAATATCCATTCCACCGGTGGAGGCGCCTGCTCGAATTACAATTCCAATTCCGAATCCGATCATAATGCCGCCCATAACGCTGGAGAGCATCGGATCCGTTGTCATATTGCTGAGGGCAGGAATTTCTTGAAACACCCCTAATGCAATGGGATAATAAAAAGTGCTAATAAGCGTTGTCAGTGCAAAAGGAATTCCGAGGATCAATGCCCCTAATAAAAACATGACAATATTAAAGGCGCCGACAAAATATTCAATTGGAATATGGAACGTGTGGTTGAAAAAGAGACCAAGCCCTGTCGTTCCACCGGTGATTAAGTTGTTCGGCAAGATAAACATGACAACTGCAAGACAATAAATAGTGTTTCCCAATAAAATTAGGGACAGATTTTGTAAACGTTTCATTTCATAACCTCATTTCTTTAAAGTATTTCAATGTTGTGATAAAGTGAAAAGGAAGTGGAGAATGTCCACTTCCTTTTTATGGAAAAGATAGTTGTTATCTTTTTTATCTTGATTTAATTTTCCTATTAATATAAACAATATAAAAAGTAAGAATACAGTCGTTGTTATTGCGTTCATTTTATGTTCCACTCTTTCTTTTTATCAAGATCACATCACTTCATAAACAAACTTAGTATAGCATTTTTTCCAAAAAAGATCTAGACAGTTCTATTGGAATTCTTCGATTGGCTTTAAATTCTTTAAAGAGAGATCGAGGATCGGTGCGGAGTGGGTTAAGGCGCCGGAAGACACATAGGTGACACCGATTGCCGCAATTTCCTTTAACCGATCTTTTGTGACATTTCCGGAACATTCGGTTTCAGCACGGTTGCCAATGCGGCGAACGGCTTCTTTCATCGTTTCATTATCCATATTATCGAGCATAATAATATCAGCACCTGCGGATAATGCCTCGTCGACCATAGCAAGAGTTTCCGCCTCCACCTCAATTTTACGAACAAATGGGGCATAGGATTTTGCCATCTCAATGGCTTTTGAAACGCTTCCTGCGGCACCGATGTGGTTATCTTTTAGTAAAATTCCATCGGATAGATTATAGCGATGGTTATGTCCTCCACCGATCTTTACCGCATATTTTTCAAAGGCGCGCATATTTGGCGTTGTTTTTCTCGTATCCAGCAGCTTCGTCTGAAAGCCCTCCAATTCTTTTACATACTCATTTGTAATGGTGGAGATGCCGGACATTCGTTGTAAATAATTTAAAGCCGTTCGTTCTCCGGATAAAAGCGCGCGAATATCGCCGGTTAAGATGCCAATGACATCTCCTTGTTTGATGGAATCCCCATCTTTATAGGTCGTAGAAAATGTAAACGTCTGATCGAGTAGTTCAAAAACGCGGCAAAAGACGGAAAGACCGCATAAAATTCCATTTTCTTTACAAATAAGCTCTGCTCGCCCTTGGCGTTCTGTTGGCATAACAGCATTTGTTGTAACGTCTTCGCTTGTAATATCTTCTTTTAATGCATTTAATAAATATTCATCAAGATTCACTCGAAAAGTGACACCATTTCTCATAAAATATCGGATCCTTTCTTTTTAATTCAGTTTCAATTAATGTTTTATTTTCCTGTGTGCGCATCGGTTCTTTTGGATAGGACTTAGGAAGTGCAATAGGGCAGGTGATCGGAATGTTTGATAGTGAGGCTGCGATCATATGGGCAGTGCGCTTGGCAAATACAAGACTTTCTAATAAAGAATTGCTGGCTAAGCGATTGGCGCCATGGACTCCGTTGCAAGCGGTCTCACCGACAGCGTATAGGCGATTCATCGAAGTTTCTCCATTGACGGAGGCTTTGATCCCACCCATTAAATAGTGTTGAGATGGGGTCACGGGGACGAGATCCGTTGTTAAGTCATAGCCTTCTTCTAAGCACTGTTCATAAATATTTGGAAAACGATGCTTCGCTTCCTCTTTTGTCATAGACGGAAGCGTGAGATAGACGTGATCGGTTCTAAATTTATCCATTTCATGGCGAATGGCAGAAGCTACCACATCTCTTGGCTTTAATTCATCAATAAAGCGTTGATGATTTTCATTTAAAAGAATGGCACCTTCTCCACGGACAGATTCGGAAATGAGGAAACGGCGCCCTTTTTTCTTGGAATAAAGCGTTGTTGGGTGAATTTGAATATAGTGGAGATTTTCTAGCTGTACATGATGTTTGATTGCAAGGGAAAAGCTATCCCCTGTAATATGAGGAAAATTCGTGGAATGTTTGAAAAGTCCGCCAATTCCGCCAGTTGCTAAGACAACGGATTTTGCAACAACCGCTTTTTGAGTTCCAGTCTTATCTTCCAGGGCGATGCCATAACAAACATTGTCAGATTCTAAAAAATCAATCATCGTCGTATAATCTTTCACCGTAATATTAGGGCGAGATAAGGCTTCCTTAATTAATACCGATGTGATCTCTTTTCCCGTTCGATCTTCGTGATAGAGAATGCGATAGTTAGAATGGGCGCCTTCCCTTGTATAACGCAGTTCGCCATGTTCATCTCGCTCAAATTGAACGCCAAAGCCGATTAAATCGTCAATGATCTGAGGAGAGGATTCGATCATAATTTTCACCGCATTTTGATCGTTTTCATAATGTCCTGCGCGCATTGTGTCTTCAAAATAAGGTTCAAAATCATTGGGAGAGCGGAGAACACAAATGCCACCTTGTGCCAAATAAGAATCACTGTTTTCTACGGCATCTTTTGTAATCATAAGAATACGGACATGGGGCGGAAAACTCAATGCAGTAAAAAGACCGGCGGCGCCAGTTCCAACAACAACGACATCATATTGTATTTGTTCCATCTGTGTCACACTCCCTAATTTGCAAGCTCTAACATACGAGTTAGAGGTTTTTTTGAAGAATCTATCAAAGTTTTGGACATTTCCACCGTTGGAGAAAGCGTTTCTAAGGAAGAAAGCACTTTTTCCAATGTGATCTTTTTCATATCGTCACAAAAACAGCCATTCATTGCAGAATAGAATCGTTTCTTTGGATTTTGATTTCTGAGCTCATAAAGAACGCCATCTTCTGTTGCGATTAAAAATTCTTCTTTTTCGCTTTTCTTTGCATAGGATAAAATGCCGGAAGTGCTTCCTACATAATGGGCGAGAGATACAACATCTGCGGGACACTCTGGGTGAACTAATAACTGTGCGTTAGGGTGTTTCTTTTGTAAAGAGAGAATCGATTCTTTCGTCACTTGATGGTGAACCGGGCAGTATCCATCGTTGAGAATGATGTGCTTTTCAGGAACTTGAGAGGCAACATAACTTCCTAAATGTTGATCGGGAATAAAGAAAATATGTTTATTTGGGAGCGCTTTTATAATGGTGACTGCATTGGCGGAAGTGACGCATACATCGGCATATGTTTTAATTTCAGCCGTAGAATTGATATAACAGACGACGGCAAGATCTTCATATTGCTGTCTGAGCTCTTTGATTTGATTGAAATCAACCATGTGAGCCATTGGGCAGTCAGCAGTGAGATCCGGCATCACAACCTTTTTGTCAGGATTTAACGCCTTTGCGCTTTCTCCCATAAAATATACGCCGCAATAGCAAAGGACATCGGCAGTTAGATTCACCGCTAACTTGCTTAAATAAAAAGAATCCCCAACATAATCAGCGACTTCTTGGACATCATCTGGAGTATAGTAATGAGCTAAAATAACGGCATTTTTTTCTATTTTTAATTGCTTAATTTTTTGTTTGATTTTAAAAAGAGCTTCTTGATTCATAAAAAAATCCTCCAATCGTAGTTCCATGGTATCATTGTTATTACTATGTCATAAAATGAAAAAAATGTCAAGATATATGTCATGACATTATGGGAGAGGAAAGAAAAAGATGCATTTTGTATGAGTTTTGTATCGATGGAACCTCAATCTTTCTATGGAAAAATTTTTCAATCTGTTATAAAATGATGGTATCAGGAGCAGATTATTGTTTGTTTGATGATGAAAATGAATGGGAGGAACACGATGAAAGGTAAAAAATGGATAGCATTTGCAATGATCGCAAGCATTGTATCAACGGCGCCGGTTCATGTTTATACAAAAACCAATACAAACAGTGTGGAAACACAGGCTGTGGCGCAAAAGTTGAAGTCGCCGGTGCTTTCAAAAAAGTCAGGCACTTATACAGAAGCGATCAAAGTGACAATAAAAAATGCAGAAAAACAAGGAAAGATTTATTATACGACCAATGGAAAGACGCCAACGAAGCAATCACAGCGCTATACAAAGGCGATTACAATTAAAAAAGATTGTACGTTAAAAGCGATCTGTATCAAAGGAAATCAAAAAAGTTCTGTTGTGACGAGAGTCTATAAAATAACGACGGAGCAGTCGGAGTCAACCTATCTTTGGGGTGAAAATAGTGTCGCTGCCTATGTCGATGCGATACAGCAAAACCGCATAGATTCTTTAGGAAAAACAGGACAAGCGATTTGTAAAGCTGCAAAAGAACTGTTACAAAAAGAGATCAAAGCAGGCATGAGCCGTGAGGAACAGGCGAAGGCGATTCATGATGCGATTATTCAGAACACGGCTTATGATATTGAGAATTTAGAAGCGAACACATTGCCGTACTCTGCTTACAGCGTAGAAGGAGTTTTGCTGAATCATTCTGCGGTGTGCCAAGGCTATGCAGAAACATATCAATTGTTTATGGAACTATTGGATATTCCAAATAAATTGGTGACCGGCACGTTAAACGGGATTCCTCATGCATGGAATATGGTTCAATTAAGCGATGGACAATGGTATTATGTGGACTGTACATCAGATGATCCGATTACCTATGATGGAGCACAAGTGCTTAGATACCACTATTTGTTCACAAATGATTCCATTATGAAAGAAAACTATGTGTGGGAAAGTGAAAAATATCCTGCCTGCCATGGAACACAATATTTATATTATGGATTTGAACATAAATTAAAATCAATCACAGATGCATACGATGAGATCGCAAAACAATATAAAGCAGGACAAAAGGAAATCACTGTTCTATATCCAGAAAAAGAGAGCATCGATGTGGAGAGACTCATGCAAAAACTAGGGGTTAGCAGCATTGGATACATTCCGGCGCAAAGGCTTGGGGATTATACGATTTTTACTGTGAATTTTGAATAAAAAAAGGATTTCTGATACTTGAGGGGCATCGTTCTAAAAGTGTTGGAAATCTTTTTTTGTAATAGTGCTAAAATTTTATTGGAAATCCTTTGATGAAAGTGGATAGAAATTGTCAAGATAAATTGTTATAATAGTAGGGTGAAAGAAATTAGAAAGAAAACGAGGTAAATAGATTGAAACCACATGAAATTGAACAAAAGAGCATGGAAATTATTACAAAGGAACTCGGCGACAGAACGTTTCCGGAACCGGAGTTTTCTGTGATCAAACGTTGTATTCATACATCAGCCGATTTTGACTATGCGGATAATTTGAAATTTTCCAATGAAAGCGTAAGACTTGGAATCGAAGCGATAAAGAGAGGCGCCCATATTGTGACGGATACGAATATGGCGGCAGCAGGAATTAATAAAACAGTTCTTGGAGCGTTTGGAGGAAAAGTTCATTGCTTTATGGCAGAAGAAGAGGTTGCAAAGGAAGCAAAAGAACGAGGGGTGACTCGCTCTATCGTATGTATGGAACGAGGAGCGAAGTTAGAAGGAGAAGTGATCTTCGCTATTGGAAATGCGCCAACTGCCTTAATCCGTCTCTGTGAATTAATCGAAGAAGGAAAAATAAAACCAGCTCTTGTCATTGGAGCACCAGTTGGATTTGTCAACGTATTGGAATCCAAGGAGCTATTGCTCTCGATGAAAGAAGTGCCTTTTATTGTAGCAGGAGGACGAAAAGGTGGAAGCAATATTGCGGCTGCTATTTGCAATGCGATGATTTATGAAGCAAAAAAGAGTGAAAGGATAACAGTAGAAAGGTAGAACTATGAAGCAGCTAAGGGAAGGAATTACAACAGGTTCCTGTGCGGCAGCGGCATCGTTAGCGTCTGTCCTTTGGCAAACGACAGGAGTTTGTCCGGAAGTTGTAGAAATCGATACACCTATTAAACGGATTCTTCGAATTCCCGTTTATCAGACGGAACAATACGGAAAGTGTTATGTAATAAAAGACGCTGGCGATGATCCTGATGTGACACATGGTTGTCATGTAGAATCCTTTGTGTCAATAAAAGAGGAAGAGGGAGAGATAGAATTTCAAGCGGGAGTAGGAATTGGAATTGCAACGGAGGAAGGATTAAAAATAGATGTCGGTGAGCCGGCGATCAATCCCGTTCCAAGGCAGATGATCGGTCACGAGATTCAAAAGGTGATAGGAAAGAAGGGGGCGATCGTAACCATTTCCATTCCAAATGGCGAGGAATTGGCAAAAAAAACATTAAATGGAAAACTTGGCATTGTAGGTGGATTATCGATTTTAGGAACAACAGGAATTGTTCGTCCGATGAGTGAAGAGGCCTTAAAGGATTCTTTATATTATGAGCTGGAAATGAGAAGAAAACAAGGAAATGAGGAGATTTTACTCGTTCCTGGTCTTGCAGGGGAGAGAATGGCAAGGAAGTATTTGGAAGAGCCAAAATGTGCCATTCAAATGAGTAATTATGTGGGATTTATGTTAGAACAGGCGGCGGAGCTAGGTTATAAAAAAATAGTGTTAGCCGGTGCCGTTGGAAAGCTGATGAAATTAGCAGCAGGCATTATGAATACGCATAGCCATATTGCAGATGGAAGAAATGAAATCATCTGCACCCATGCAGCTCTTTTGGGAGCAACAAAAGACATTATTCAAGAACTATATGAAAGTACCACAACAGAAAAAGCGATTCAAATTTTAAAGCGTGAGAATTTAATGGAAATTTGGCAGCCAATTGCAGAAAAAGCGGCATATCATGCCAGCATTCGAACAGGCTATCAGAGCCAAATGCGAGTTGTACTTTTTGATAAAAATGGAACGATTCTTGGGGATTCAAACGAACAATAGTATAGAAACTTATTAACTAAGTAGTCTGAATGACTACACTATTATTATATTAGGCAGGTGATGAAATGGGAACTGTTTATATGATAGGATTAGGTCCTGGGCATTTTGATTATATGTTGCCGATGGCGAGAAAGAAAATCGACGAAGTGTCAGCAATTGTTGGGGCAAAACGTATGTTGGAGGCGGTTGGAAGAGAAGATGGACAACCGATGGGAACGATTGAACATACAATTGCCTATATTCAAGAAAAAGAGAGAGCAGGAGATGTTGGAGTATTAGTATCCGGCGATCCGTTACTGTATAGTTTAACACGTTCGATTCAAAGAGATGAGAGAAGTAAAGATTGGTATATTCAGATTATTCCGGCCATCAGTTCTTTGCAGATGTTAGGAGCTTCGTTTGGAATTACGATGGAAGAAGCGGAGATCGTCAGCATTCATGGAAGGGCGGTAAAAAGGGGAACTATTGCGAGAAAGATTGCGGAAAATCGATATACATTTTTCTTATGCAGCAAAGAACAAGGCCCTTCTTATCTTGCACATATTTGTTTGGATTTTCAGCTGGAAGAAGTACGATTTTATATTGGAGCCAATTTAACGTATAAAGATGAGTTATTAGAGGAAGGAAGTCCTTTCGAGATCTGTGAACGGGAATATCCATCGCTTTGTGTCGTTGCAATTGAGAATTTTAATCCACATTTGATCCAAAGACAGGGATATTTAAAAGACGAAGATTTTATCCGTGGAAAAACTCCTATGACAAAAGAAGAGGTGAGAGTGATTTCTGTTCATCATCTTAATTTGGAGCCAGATAGCATCGTCTGGGATCTAGGAGCAGGCACTGGTTCCATCAGCATTGAATGTGCAAGACAATGTCCATATGGGGAAGTATATGGGGTGGAATATCAACAAGAAGCATTGACCCTCATTGAAAAAAATAAAGAAAAATTTGATTGCGATAATTTACAGATTGTATCAGGCAGGGCATTACAAGTGCTATCGGAGCTTCCAACGCCAGATTGTGTCTTTATTGGAGGAAGCAAAGGAGAGCTAAAAGAGATTTTAGAAGAGATAAAAAGTAGAAGACAAGGAATTCGAGTGATCTTATCGGCAGTTACATTAGAAACTGTGGCAGAGGGCATGGAATTTTTAAAAGACTGGAACCACGTCGATATTTTACAGGTCGCAATTAGCAAAAGCAGAGAACTGGGAATGTATCATATAATGGAGGCACAAAATACCGTGACATTATTTATTGCGGAATCATAAAACTTTTCACAAAAAACATAATCTATTTGAAGGGAATTTATGAGGAAGAGGAAGCATTGAAAAGGTTATTGCCACAGAAATTAAAAGATCAGTATGCTTTTAAGACGGAAAAAGCGCTTAAGAAGTTAAAAATATGCGAGGTGGTAGTTCCATGAAAAAAACTTCGGCAGAAATTTTAGATTTTTATGATGAATCAGTTGTGAACTTAATAGTAGAAAAATATGGATTTGAACCAATGGTAGCGTTGAGAAAATTTTTATTATCGGAAACATATGGAATGTTAGCCGATTCTGAATTAGAAATGTGGGACTTTGGGGCGCCTGCCATTTTTGATATGTGGGAAAGTGAGCAAATCACTGGTAACCCAAGAAAATCTCTTTATTTGCGAGGTGATGGTGATGTCTAAAGAAATGCAATTTTTTATTTATTTAATCGAACGATATGCAGAGTATAAAGGCAAGACAGCAACAGAAGTAATGCAGGAATGGGATTCTTTAGAGATAACAGATTTTATATATGATATGTATGAATTATATCATATAGAGTGTATTGAAAACGCCTTTGATGATATTGATCGAATAAGTTTAGAGAAAAAAGAGAAAAAGCCAGGCACAGCATAAGTTTCAGGAAATGGTTTGCGTTGATTCCATGTATGCTTTGTGATAAAATGAGAGAAATCTTCGAAGAAAAGAAGAGAAAGAAGAAAATAGATTTAATATCATAGAGATAGAAAGGGAAAACAAATGAAAAAAGCATTGGCGATTATTAGTTTTGGAACTTCCTATGAAACAGGAGTGAAAGCGATTGAGCGTATCGAACAATATATGGAGAAAGAATTTAAGGAATATGACTGTTTCCGTGCGTTCACTTCTAATATGATCCTTGCAAAATTAAAAAGACAGGGAATTGATATTCCAACGACAAAAGAATTATTAGAATCTTTGGTGGAGCAAGGATATGAAGAAGTGATCTGTCAGCCAACTCATATAATTCATGGATTTGAGTTTGATAAAATGATGGATCAGATTCAGCCATTTAAAACAAAATTTAAAAGTTTAAAAGTCGGAAATCCAATGTTGCATGAAGAAGAGGATTACCGAAAATGTGTCATGATCTATGAGAAGGAATTGCCTTATAAAAATAAAGAAGAAGCGCTTGTGTTAATGGGGCATGGAAGCGAACATCATGCGAACAGCTGCTATTGTCAGATGGAAAAAATGTTTCAATTGGCAGGAAGGGAAGATATTTATATTGGAACAGTGGAAGGATTTCCAATGCTTTCCGATGTTATGGGGCAATTAGAAGGAAAGAAGATTAAGAAAGTGACGTTAGCTCCATTTATGATTGTAGCAGGCGATCATGCGGCAAATGATATGGCAGGCGAAGAGGAAGACTCTTGGAAATGCCAGTTTGAAAAGGCGGGATATGAAGTGGACATTTGCATGAAAGGGCTAGGAGAGTACGAAGGAGTGGCAGAGCTTTATGCAGAACATATTAGAAAGGCAGAAGAGATCGCATGAAAGGTAAGTTGTATGGGATTGGAGTAGGCCCAGGAGATCCTGAACTTTTAACATTAAAGGCAAAACAATTGCTCGAACAGGCGGATTATATTTTTATTCCAGTTAAAAAAATAGGAGAAGAGAGCAAAGCATTTGCTATTATTAATCAAGTTCTCTCCATTCCGAAAGAAAAAGTGGTAGAAGTCGTATTTGCGATGAAAAAAGATCGAGCAGAGCAAGAGAAAGGTTGGAATGCTGCCGCAGAACAGATTCAAGCATATTTGGAACGAGGTTCCATGGCAGTTTTAATTACGTTAGGAGATGTTTCTATTTATAGCACTGCCTTTTATGTATGTGAGCGATTAAAAAAAGCGGGATACGATACAGAAACAGTGCCAGGGGTTCCTTCTTTTTGTGCTGGAGCGGCGTTAGCAGGCATTTCTTTAGCGGAGGGAAAGGAATCTTTCATGGTCATTCCTTCTTTAAAAGGAGTGGAGCAGATAAAACAAATGCTTCCGTTTTTTGAAAATCTTGTGATTATGAAAGCGGCAAAATTCATTGGACAACTGGAAGAATTAATCCAAAAAGAGCAAGTAAAAGCCTATGTGATTAGCAATGCAGGCATGGAAAATGAATATATTGGACCGTTGGACAGCACTCGCACTTATGATTATTTGACAACTGTTATTATAAAAAAACATTAGATAATAGGAAGAAGGTATTTCGCTGAGAAAGAGAGATAAAAGACAATAAGAGAAAGGTGGAATAAATTGAAAAAACAAGAAAAAGTGCTTGTGATTGCGGGAACGACAGAGAGCAAAATGGTGATTGAACAGTTATTAAAAGAGGGAAAACAAGTCGTTGCCACAACAGCGACAGCCCTTGGAACAGAAGTGCTTTTGGAGTACCCGATTGAGATAAAAGAAGGCAGACGAACAGAACAACAATTTATAGAACTTTTTAAGGAAGAAGCACCTGCGTATGTCGTAGATGCTTCTCACCCGTTTGCGGTTGTTGTGACAGAAACTGTAAAAAAAGCCTGTAAGCAGTTAAAAATCCCATATAGACGTGTGGAACGAGAAGTGATTTCCTATGATTATGATAACATTATATGGGTGGAACATACCGACGAAGCCATTGCATATTTGAATGAAATGGAAAAAAATGGGAATATCCTATTGACAACAGGAAGCAATACATTGAATACTTATGTGGAACGAGTAATCGATGGAAAACAGAGAATTTATGCAAGAGTTTTGGATCATGAGTATTCTCATAATGCTTGCAAAGGCATTGAGATCGGAGAGGGACATATTATTTATCAAAATCCACCGTTTTCAAAAGAAGAGACGTACCAGCTGTTAAAACAGTATGATTGTCAAGTGTTAGTAACAAAAGATAGTGGAAAAGCTGGAGGGGTGGAAGAAAAAGTGGAAGCATGTAAAGAATTAAATCTTCCTGTGATTATGATAAAACGCCCGCCAGAGAAAACCGATTCCAATGAAAGTTCAGAAAAGAAGCAAAAGAAGTGCTTAGAAGCAGAAAAAGCCAAGGAGAAAAAAAGCTCATTAGGAGCGCTGATGATTGCAGGGACAGGCAGCGGCTGTGGGAAGACAACGGTTGTCTGTGCCCTTATGAAAGCGCTAAAGGATCGAGGAGTGAAACTTGCACCGTTTAAATGTGGACCGGATTATATCGATCCAATGCTTCATAAGAAAATTACGGAACAGCCTTCCAACAACTTAGATGCTTTTTTTATGGACGATAAAACGCTGAACAAAGTGTTTTACAAGTACACAAAAGGGCGAGATCTCGCTCTCATAGAAGGCGTTATGGGGTTTTATGATGGAATGGGGTTATCATCTGGCGCCAGTTCTTATGAGATTTCAGAGAAACTAAAAGTTCCGGTATTATTGGTCGTATCCGCAAGAGGAATGTCTGCAACGCTTGCAGCCATTGTAAAAGGAATGAAAGAGTATAAGCCAAATCAAATCTGTGGCGTTTTGTTAAATCAATGCAGTAAGCCAATGTATGAGCGGCTAAAGACTTTTTTATTGGAAGAGACAGGTATTCCGGTTGTTGGATATTTGCCTGTGAATGAAGACGTTCGAATAAAAGAACAGCATTTAGGGCTTATGACGGCGGAAGAGATTGAAAACTTAGAGTCTGTGATAAAACAGCTCGGTCAGTTGGCAGAACAGTGTTTTGAACTTGATAACATTATGGAATTAGCAAAGGCTTTCGAGCAAGAGTGTGTTATGGATTTTATTGATCCGATTCACATCGATAGAAATGATATGGAAGACAAGGCTCCATTAAAAGAGGAAACGGTGAAAATTGCGGTGGCAAAGGATCCTGCCTTTTGCTTTTGTTATGAAGATAACTTAGAGTATTTAAAAGAACAGGGAGCAGAGCTTCTTTTCTTTCGTCCGTTATATGATAAAGAAGTTCCAAAAGATGCCGATGCCATTTATTTGGTAGGGGGGTATCCGGAACTATATGGAAAAGAATTATCACAAAATAAAGCGATGCTGAAAAGTTTGAGACAAGTGGTGGAGCAAAAAACACCAATCCTTGCGGAATGTGGCGGATATTTATATCTTTGTGAAAAATTAATGATGCAAGATGAGGAATATGAATTAGTAGGAGCGATTCCGCAAACAATTGTTATGACAAATCGTTTAAATATGCAGTTTGGATATATTGGATTAACCGCATTAGAGGACGGACTTTTGGCAAAAAGAGGGGAACAGCTAAAGGCTCATGAGTTTCATTATTCAAAAGAAGAAAAAGAATTGGCAAGTTTTCGTATAGAAAAAGGCGATAAAAGCCGCAGTTGGACAGGAGGGTACCATACAGAAACGATGTATGCGGGATATCCTCATTTTCATTTTCGAAGCAATGAACAGGCGATAAAGCGATTTTTAGAAACAGCAAGAATTTTAAAGCGTTGAGAGAAAAAGAGGGTGAGAAACGAATGATAATATTTTTTGAAATTGTAATAGGATTTCTTGTTGACTGTTTCCTTGGGGATCCACATAGCATAAAACACCCAGTTCAAAGAATTGGAAGTTTTATTACGTTTATGGAAGGCAAATGCCGAAAGCTGGCAAAAAATCATGAGAAAAAAGAAGTCGTTTTTGGCGGAGTTCTATTGGCTGCGACAGTCATACTTTCTTATATGGTTGTGTGGGGGATTTTAAAAATTGCAGGTTTATTGAATCCAATATTGAGAATGATCATAGAAATTTGGTTTATTTATCGAATTTTAGCTGCAAAAAGTTTGATGGTGGAGACACGAAAAGTTTATAAAAAGTTAAAAGAACACGATTTAGATGGGGCGAGAAAAGAATTGTCCTATCTCGTAGGAAGGGATACGGAACAGTTAACAGAGGAAGAAGTGATTAAGGCAACGGTGGAAACCATCGCAGAAAATACATCAGATGGAATTATTGCCCCTCTATTTTTTATTGCAATCGGTGGAGCCCCTCTTGGCATGGCTTATAAGGCGGTGAATACGTTGGATTCTATGGTTGGATACCGCAATGAGAAATATGAATACATTGGAAAATGTTCTGCTCGATGCGATGATATATGTAATTTTATTCCGGCAAGAATTTCAGCACTTCTCATGTTGGCAGTTGCGGCAGTTCTTGGCTATGATGGCAAAAAAGGCGTCGAAGTATATGCAAGAGATCGATGGAAGCATTTAAGTCCCAATAGCGCTCAGACGGAGTCCGTTGTGGCAGGTGTTTTAAATATTCAATTAGGCGGCACCCATAATTATTTTGGAAAACCTGTGGAAAAACCTACTATTGGTGACAATATAAGACAAGCAAAGATAGAAGATATTAAACGGAGCCATCTCTTTATGTATGGTTCAACGATTCTCATGATTCTTCTCATTGGACTTGTGTATTCCCTCTTTTAAAAAGGAAATAAAAGGAAAAATGATATTGGATTTTGGAAATTTCAAGAGAAAAAATAGGGGTTTTGTAACAAAAGGAGAAGAAAATAAAATCAGTTCAATCAGTTATTGGAGAAAAAGAAGAAGTTAGGAAGGAAATAAGATGGAATTACACGGAGGTTATCGGCATCGTGCTTCGGAGCAGACTGGAAAACCTGTGGAAGAATGGTTGGATTTTTCCGCCAATATTAATCCTTTTGGTATGCCAGATGGAATGAAAGAAGCGATGATCAAAGGAATGGAAGAGTTAGTTCATTATCCCGATCCGGAATGCAGGGAATTGACAAAAGCTGTGGCAAACTATGAGCGAGTAGAGGAAGAGAGGATTTATTGTGGCAATGGTGGAGCAGATGTTTTATATCGTTATATTGCTGCCATCGATCCAAAGAAGATACTGCTTCCAGTTCCGACCTTTGTTGAGTATGAGGAGATTTTAGAGCATATTGAGCCGCAGCTAAAGCGAAGTTCAATCTTTTATGGAAAGGAAAGGGAAAGTTCCTGTTCAGATTGGAAACAAGGGGAAAAGAGAGAGCTTGTTTCTTATTATATGAACGATTCCTTGGAACTGACGGAGAAATTTTTAGATTGTATGGATTCTTCCTATGATTTACTTATTTTGTGTTCGCCGAATAATCCGACAGGAAAAGTGATAGAAGAAGCTCTGCTGCACCAAATTGTGGAAAAGGCAAAAGAAAAGGAAATTTACTTATTGTTGGATCTTAGTTTTTCAGAATTTTTATCGGATCAAAATGAAACATTTTTAGCGTATCTAAAACAGCAGCCCCATGTAACAATCGTTCATTCTTTTACAAAAATGTATGGAATGCCGGGAATTCGAATTGGATATGGTGTGTTAGGAACAGGCTGTTTCAAAGAGCAGATGAAGAAAAAAGGACCTACATGGAGCGTAAATCATTTGGCACAGATTGCGGGATTATATGCGCTAAAGCAAGAGGACTTTGTACAAAAAACAGTTGTCTATATCGAAAGAGAACGGGGTTGGCTTATCAAACAGTTAAAATCCATGGGGCTTTTTGTCATAGAAGGAAAAGCAAACTATATTTTATTTCAAAAAAAGGGCGATGAAACATTGGATCAGCGTCTGTTACAAAAAGGAATTTTAATTCGAAATTGCAGCAATTATCGGAATTTATCAAAAGATTATTATCGAGTGGCAGTGAAGAAACGGGAAGAGAATGAAAGATTGATCCATCGATTACAGGAGGAAATGAAATGGCAGCAAAATGCATTATGATCCAGGGAACGATGTCAAACTCAGGGAAGACCTTTGTGACAGCAGGGCTTTGTCGAGTGTTTATGCAAGATGGATATAAAGTGGCACCTTTTAAATCTCAAAACATGGCATTGAATTCTTATATCACAGAAAATGGATTGGAAATTGGGAGAGCGCAGGCAATGCAGGCAGAAGCCGGAAACATTCAGCCCACTGTTGAAATGAATCCGATTTTATTAAAGCCGACAAGCACGATGGGATCGCAAGTCATTGTAAACGGCGAGGTGTATGGAAATCTATCTGCAAGAGATTACTTTAAAAAGAAAACTGCGTTTATTCCTGATATTTTAAAGGCATACCATCGATTAGAACAGCAATATGACATCATTGTCGTAGAAGGAGCAGGAAGTCCGGCAGAAATTAATTTAAAATCAGAAGATATTGTAAATATGGGATTAGCAGAATTAATTGATGCACCGGTTTTATTAGTGGCGGACATCGATCGAGGCGGTGTGTTTGCTTCTTTATATGGAACGATCGAACTATTAGAGGAGCAGGAAAAACAGCGAATTAAAGGAATGATCATCAATAAGTTTCGGGGGGATAAAAGCATTTTAGAACCAGGGCTTGAAATGATTGAACAGTTGACGAAAAAGCCTATTGTTGGAGTGATTCCAATGGAAGAAATTTTATTAGATGATGAAGACAGCTTATCCAGTCAGCTTCATAAAAAAGGAAAAAGAAC
>Cebus_capucinus_imitator_PRJNA485217_SSR105__coassemble_233_pt1 | contig 37451 bp, 35 predicted proteins | sample Cebus_capucinus_imitator_PRJNA485217_SSR105__metabat2_low_PE_004 | metagenome-assembled genome bin Cebus_capucinus_imitator_PRJNA485217_SSR105
TCGCTCGCCAAAGGCTCGCTCACAGACAAAGTGAACCAGACGTTTGACAGCTTCGCTGTCATGGCTTGATGTCTTCGACCGCCACCGCGTCTGGATCACTCCGTCTGATAGTCTGGTTCATTCAATAGATTTATCATCAAATTTATATCCAATGCCCAATACTGTAATGATGTAGGTAGGTTTGCATGGATTAGGTTCTATTTTCTTTCTTAATTTGCAGACAAAAGAAGAAAGATTACTTGTACTTCCCACATAATCATATCCCCATACCAAATCATAAATCTGTTCTTTGGAAAATGCCTGCCCTTTATGAGAATACAGAAAAGACAGAAAATCAAACTCTTTTGCCGTAAGGTATATTTTGTTTCTATTTCTACCCGAAAAAGTTCGATTATGAAAATTTATAATTGCATTGTCCTTATGCTGTTCTATCTGTGTAGGGATACAATTTAATTTCCATGATAGCCAATCCAAAATCTGCTGATACATCACATCTTCATTTTCTGCTATTTCTACAATCAATATTTTCCCCATAATTTAATCATCAGCATATGTTAGTAAATCATGTATTACTTTTCTTATATCCGATTGAATATAGATAGATTGTTTTTCAATTTGCGGTGGACAATAGGCTTCTTGATAATTGATACACGCATAGACCGCATTTTTGTTTTTTGAAGTCATATTCCAAAACGGGTATTTAATAATAACGGGGGTATTATTTCCAACACCTAACTCCAAATATAGAACATGGAGATTTTCATGCCTTCTTAAAAAATCGCTATATCTTTCAGACGCTTTATACCAGCCGTTATCCTGCACAAAAGTTCCGTCAATGCGTAAATTCACAGTCATAGGTGCACCACAATGAGAACAATATGGTATCAAGTCTGTTGGTATCTTCATATCTTGTTGCTGTTCTACCATTTGCTTGACTTGCATTTCATTGTCATATGTTTCTTGCTGACAGGCTTTAGAGCATTGAAACAACCCGTAATCGCCTTGCGTGTAAAACAAGCGTTTCTTATCAAAACCTGCTTTTTGAAAGCAATGGTCAACATTCGTGGTAAGAACAAAATAATCTTTGTCTTTCACTAAAGACAACAAATCGTCATAAACTCGATTAGGAATTGCTTGATAGCGATTGAGATAAATATGTCTGCTCCAATATGCCCAATATTCTTCCAGCGTTTCAAACGGATAAAAGCCTGCCGAATACATATCCTGCAAACCGTATTTTTCTGCAAAATCCGAAAAATTGTCATAAAAGCGTTTGCCACCATATTCCAGCCCTGCTGATGTAGATAGTCCTGCTCCTGCACCAATGATAATAGCGTCGGCATTTTCGATTTGTTCTTTTAACCCTTTTAGACTATCCCAATAATCGTTGGTAGATTTGATAATCTTCTTCTTTAAAAACATTAAAAATCACCTCTATTTCCGAATGTGTTTCTTGTAGGTATTCCGTTACTGTCTGAACCGCAATTTTCCCTGCTATATCATTTGGAAAATGAAATTCGCCCGTTGATATACAGCAGAAAGCCACTGATTTCAAATGGTATGCGTCTGCCAATTCCAAACAAGAACGGTAACAGGAAGCAAGTAACGAACAATCTTTCTTACGCAATGCTCCATGAATAATCGGTCCGACTGTGTGAAGTACATACTTTGCAGGCAGATTATATCCTTTTGTAATTTTTGCTTTTCCCGTTGGTTCAGGACTATTTTGCTGTTCCATGATTTTTTGACATTCTAAGCGAAGCTGTATGCCTGCATAAGAATGAATTGCATTATCTATACAGCCATGGCAGGGGATAAAGCACCCTAATAAAGCATTATTTCCAGCGTTGACGATTGCGTCTGCCTGCAATTTCGTTATATCGCCTTTCCATAAATATAATTGAGGTTTTCGTGGCGTTAAATCCTGAATAGAAATTATTTGTTGTCTTTTCAATTCCTCTTGCAAATATTCGTCTTGAATTTTCAGAAACTCCCTTGAGATAGGCAAGGGTTCTCGAATATTCATAAGAGAACGCAATATCCTTTTCTTTTCATCTGTTGACTTTGGGATAGCAATTTCATAATATTGTTTATCTTCATTTATCAGATATTGAATGAGATAATCTAATCGTTTATTTTGTTCCATAATGCTACCTCTTTTCGATTGCACGGGCAGGACATACTTCATAGCAGTTCCCACAATGCAGACAATTTTTTTGAATAATTTGAACAGGTGTTGTTGAGTAGTCGATACACTTTTGAGGACATTTAGAATAGCAAAGTTTACAGTTGATACATTGTTCGTTGACAAAATATCCGTGTATAGTTTCTTCATAACTTCCGATTGAAAAAGAAAATCTTTCAATCGGCTTCTTTGATAAATCAAACCATTCGCCCATACCCTCATATATCTGAAAAACAGTTAAGGCATTTCTTGACTCAACAGTAGGATAGATTGCTGACATATACGGATTTTTTTCAAAAAGAGTAGCCAATCTGTCCGAACCGATTTCCTTTGCCTTTCCCTGCACAGAAACCGCAATGCTTGAAAGGGTATCTTGTCCTTTCATTCCCGTAAAAGCAATGTGAGAATTGTTTTTCAAGCGGTCATAAAAACTTTTTCCTTTTGCCGTCAAAAAGTACAATCCGTTTTCGTCATAGCCCATCATATCAATCGCACAGGTTATGGGATTACCGTGTTTATCTACTGTCGCAAAAACAGTAGAATGAATTTCATTTACAATATACGCTAAACATTCGTTACTTGTCATGTCCATACCTCCCTAGTAAGAAAGCCCAACTTTTTACGTCAGGCTTTCTGTTTTCAAATTATAAAGCATATTCTTTTGGCGGATTGCCAGAAAAATCAGCAATCACAGCTTGTGCGTTTTCAAGATAGAATACTTCAAAGATAGGATTATCTGCCGTATTGTACTGTCCTTTCACGATAGGATTGTTCATACAAAGTTCTTTCACTTCCATATCATTTTCAAAAACAGCTTTTCCGTTTAAGCGAATCCATGCGTAACTAGGACTGGAAACAGATACCTCTACATTCGGATTTTCCTGCATATCCTTATAGACATCTTTTGTATGGTTTGTGCAAAACCATAATTTTCCGTCTTTTTCAAAGCAGAACATAAATGGTCTGCACTTTGCTTTCCCGTCACGCCCGATTGTTGCCAAATACTGTACAGGGTTTTCTTGTAAGAATTTTACTACATCATTCATTTCATATCTCCTCATCTTTTTGCTTATTCAGAAACGACACTAATTCTCTGCTGAATATGATTTCCTTTTGTTGCTTCATCAATCATAGCAATCGCATAATCGGCATAGCTGATTACACTTTCACCTTTAGAATTTAGTGTCAATTCTTCACCGCCCAGAATATATTGTCCTATTCTTTGACCGTCAGCACGGAAGTCGCCTGCCGGGCTGATATATGTCCACTTGACATCATTTCTATTGCGAAGTTCTTTCAATGCTTTTGCCATTGCTGAAGCAAGTGGTTTAAATACCTCTGGAAAATTCGCACCGTCTGAAACACAAAGCGTATGTTCTTTGTTTACATATAAACTTCCAGCACCACCTACGACTAAAAGACGTTTTTCTGTATTGCTTACTAAATCACATAAGGCGTTTAATGAAGTGCTGTGAAGCGGAAGTGTTTCTTCTGTCCATGCTCCAAAAGCGTCAATCACAACATCGAAGTCCTGTAAATCTTCTTTTGTCAAATCGAATAAGTCTTTCTCGATATAATGAGGTGCGTTGCTTTCGTTTTTCCCTTTAGCGATAGCGGTAACGTCAATCCCTCTTTCCACAGCTTCCTTTACAATCAATTTTCCTGCTTTTCCGTTTGCACATACTACTGCAATTTTCATTTTAAATTTCCTCCTGTTATTTTGTTTTTTGATGTAACTATCTTTGTTACAACTAGAGTATACAACTTCCTAGTTGTAATGTCAATAGTTACAACGAAAATAATTTGATTTTTTTCCAAAAAGAAAACACGCCTTTGAAAACAGCGTGTTTCTATCGTTCTATTCATTCTCTTTCTCAATATAATATTGTGTATCTTTTATTACATCTGCTAATGTGATCTTTTGTAGTTCATCTTCAAGGGCTTTTTGTACTTGAGCTAATTTGTTGTCTAATACATTATGAATATTTCTTCCAACAGGGCATTTATGATTTGGATTTTCATGGAAGTGAAAAAGTTCGCCATTGTCGATACATTCCACTGCAAAATAAATATCACGGAAACTAATTTCTTCTAATGGCTTTGCGATAGAAGTACCGCCACTTCCACGTTGTACTTCCACAAGACCTGCATTTTTTAACTGAGATAATATCTTTCTTATGATTACAGGGTTGACATTAACACTTGAAGCCAAAAAATCACTTGTAATCTTACACTCGTCTTTAAAGGTATCAATACAGGCAAATATATGAACTGCAATCGTAAATCGGCTTGAAATCTGCATAATTAGTCCTCTCTTTCTAAATATCTTATGTACTAATTATAGGAGCTGTTTGCTGTAATGTCAATCGTTACAACTAAAACTGCTGGAATTTCTTTGCCTTTTTACTTTGCCACGTTAAGCCTTTTTTGTGAAAAGTTGCTGTAATTGTATATCTCATTTGCAAGCAGGTAAACACAGGTTATTCCTTAATATCCTTTTGTTTGGGAAACTCCGGTCACGTTGCCATATGGACTTTTTTCTAATAACGTTTTTATATTCGTTCCACCGCCACAGCCAATATCAAGGCATCTGTCATTATTTTGAATTTCTATATGTGTAAATCCCCATTTCGCCATAGAAGAATGTCCGGTATTCATCATATGAACCATAAGTTTGCCGCCGAACCCTTTAGGCTTACATGTATTTTGGAAAAAAGACATGTAATCATACTCCTTTCTGAGTTAGTTTTAACTAACTTCATTGCATCACACTTGTTTTTTTAGGACAATGAAAAATTGTATTCTTTAAGGAAAAGAAGAGGGGGTTAAAAAATAAATAAAAAACTTCTTGACAAATATAAGGGAAGTGGATATAATAATAAACACAACGGGTTAGTTTTAACTAACTTAAAGTATTTCCTTATAAACTACTATTACACTACTATTATACTACAAAAAGGAGTTTCCATTTTATTATCTCGAAGTTCTGAGGTAATGAGATGGAAACTCCTTTTTTCGTAAAGTTTTTTTGTAAAGTTTTTTATAGAAGCAATAAAGTTCCAAGAATCAGCAGTCCTACTCCAAGTTTTGTACGATTGGAAATCGTTTCCTTTAGTACAAAGTAAGAGAAGATAACTGTGACGAGAATGCTAAGTTTATCAATTGGTACAACAACGCTTGCATTTCCATCTTGCAACGCACGATAATAACAGAGCCAAGAGGCGCCGGTTGCGATACCGGAGAGCAGCAAATAAAGCCAGCTCTTTCGGGAGATCTGATGGATTTCATGATGTTTTCCTTGAAAAAAGACAAGGCTCCAAGCGCAAATTAATACGAAGATTGTCCGAATGGCTGTTCCCAACTGAGAGTTGACGTTTTCAATGCCGATTTTACCAAAAATGGCGGTTAAACTGGCAAAAAAAGCGGAACCAAGCCCATAAAATAGCCAACGATAATCGGAATCAGAGTGATTTTTTAACTCTTTTAAAGAGCGTAAACCGGTCATAAGCCATGTTCCAAAAGCGATGAGCAAAAGACCTCCAAAACTTTTTAGAGAAATCGTTTCATGAAGAAAGAGAAAGGCTAACACAATCGTAATAATAGTGCTTGTTTTATCAATGGCAGCGACTTTATTGACTTCTCCGATTTGCATGGCACGAAAATAGCAAAGCCATGAGATGCCGGTGCTTACTCCTGATAAAATGAGAAAACAAAATGTATAAGCTGAGATAGAAAAAACTTCACTTTGATGTCCGCTTATAAAGACAAGGAGCCAAGAGAAGAAGAGTATAACTGTTGTTCGAATGGCGGTTGCCAAATGGGAGTTGACATCTTCAATGCCAATTTTTGATAAAATAGCCGTTAATCCTGCAAAAAAAGAGGAGGCAATTGCAAATAAAATCCACATAATTTATTTGTCCTTTCGTGTTTTTTTATTATTGTAATACAGAGTGATTTAGAAGGATATAAAAAAACATAATATTTTTAAAAATCATATAAAATATACAATAAAAAATAATAAGATTTAAAATAATCCATCTTTTTCGATGATAATAGAATGAGGAAGGTTATAAAATTTAGTAAAATAAAACAATGCTAACAAAAAATGTATACGAGCAGGTGAATAGAGGTGAATAAAAGTAATTGACAAAAAAGGAAGCAGCTTATATAATCTAACACAGATTCGAATTAGTGGCAACTAACTTTTTGGAAAAAGATGTTAAAGAAAGAATTGTAAATATAAGGGAAAGTCTTTAGAAAAGGATTTTAATACAATAAAACCCTCGGAAATATAAGGTTTTCTATTTTTTTGCCATAGTATTAGTCGTGACTAACTACTGGTGCTTTCTATCGTCAAATAGCTGCTAATACTTCGTATAAAACGATTTGGATCTTTTTAAAATCTGAGAAAGGAAATAATCAACAATGGCGTCGGCAGACAAAATGCTTACAAATGGAAGTGGAAAGAAAAATAAAATTCTTACACATAGTATTTTAATTATTTTATTGCTTGTATTATCAATAGTTTCCATTGGAATTGGAGCAGAAGATTTTCATTTTGCTGATTTATTTCAAGGAGAGGGCAAAGAGTTTTTTTTAATGAATATCAGTCGATTACCAAGAACCTTTAGTATTATTATTACGGGGGCAATCTTGAGTTTGGCTGGTTTAATTATGCAGACGATTACAAACAATCGATTTGTATCCCCTTCAACGGCAGGAACAATGGAATGGTGTCGTCTTGGAGTGGCACTTGCAATTTTAGTTGCAGGAGGTCAGGCAACTGTTTTAAAAGTAGGATTGGCATTTGGAGTTTCATTTATTGGAACGATTTTATTTATCATCTTGTTAAATGGACTTCGGGTTCGCAATGCCTTTATTGTTCCGTTGATCGGTATGATGATGGGAAATGTTGTCAGTTCGATTACAACATTTTTCGCCTATCAGTATGATATTGTTCAGAATATATCTTCATGGTTACAAGGAAACTTCTCTTTGATTATAAAAGGAAGATATGAAATGCTTTACCTTGGAATTCCTTGTTTGATTATTGTTTATTTATATGCCAATAAATTTACGATTGCAGGAATGGGAGAGTCCTTTTCCACAAACCTTGGTTTAAATCATAAACAAGTGGTGATGATCGGGCTTGTCGTTGTGGCATTTACGACTTCTTTAGTTGTTGTGACCGTAGGAAGTATTCCGTTTATTGGATTGATTGTTCCAAACTTAGTATCTCTTTATCATGGAGATAATTTAAAAGGAACGCTATTTGAAACCGCTCTTTTAGGAGCTGTGTTTGTATTAGCTTGTGATATTTTTGGGAGAATCATCATTGCACCTTATGAAATGAACATTAGCGTTGTTGTCAGCGTTGTTGGAAGTTTCTTATTTACGATTTTATTATTTTGGAAAAGTAGAAAAGGAGGGGCATGATGAAACATTTGGAAAGACGTGTGTCTCCGAAAAAGGCACTTTTTATAATGGCAATGCTTACCGCCCTTGCGATTCTCATTTTTGTCGGTTGGGATTTGAATGCCGGCAATATGGCATTCTTTTTACCGAGAAGGCTGAAAAAAATTGGGGCAATGCTATTGACAAGTTACTGCATCGGATATTCTTCCGTAACGTTTCAAACAGTAACGAATAATAAAATTTTAACACCAAGCGTTATGGGACTTGATTCCCTTTACTTATTTATCCAAACAGTGATTGTATTTTTCTTCGGTTCGAAACAGTTGACGATGATGACAGGAATGAAAAGTTATTTCTTATCATTAGGAACGATGTTAATTTTTTCATTTTTCTTATTTTTACTGTTATTCTGGAAAGAAGGAAAAAGCGTTTATTTTCTTGTATTAGCAGGAATGATTATCGGTGGATTGTTCAATGGATTGGCAACATTTATGCAAGTTTTGTTAGATCCTAATGAGTTTTTGATTTTACAAGGAAAAATGTTCGCAGGATTTGATAAAATTAATGAAGATTTATTTGGAATCAGTGTTTTAATTGTGGCGATTAGCATGATTGTTACATGGAGAGATTGTCCGTCATTAGATGCCATGTCTCTCGGTCAAGATCATGCCATCAGCCTTGGAATTCCATATAAGAAAATGCTTTTTAAAAACCTTATGAACACCGCAGTATTAGTTGCGGTATCGACCGCATTGACTGGACCGATTACCTTTTTAGGGATTGTAGTGGCAAGTTTATCAAGAGAGATGATCGCCACTTATCATCATCGAACACGCATTATAGGAGCTTTTTTCCTTGGAGCATTCGCCCTTATTTTTGGGCAGATGATGGTGGAGAGAGTCTTTGCCTTTAATACGACGATTAGCGTAATTGTCAATTTTGTTGGTGGAATTTATTTTATTTACTTAATGATTAAGGAGGCAAAACGATGATTGCAGTAAAAGACATACAAAAAAGTTATGGCGAAAAAAAGGTTGTTGATCATGTAAGTGTTACGCTTCCGGAGAAAAAAATGATTGCCTTTATCGGAAGCAATGGAGCAGGAAAGAGTACATTAATTTCGATTATCAGCCGAACGTTATCAAAAGATGGAGGAGAAGTTTATATTGATGAAAAAGAGCTTGGTGATTGGAAGACACAAGTGTTAGCCCATAAACTTTCGATTTTAAAACAGACGAATCATTTGAACATTCGCTTAACCGTAAGGGAACTTGTGGAGTTTGGACGATTTCCATATTCCAAAGGAAATTTAAAAGAAGAAGATCATCAAAAGGTCGATCAAGCCATTGGATATATGGAACTACAACAGTTGGAAAATCGCTATTTAGATGAGCTGAGTGGTGGACAGCGACAGATGGCATTTATCGCCATGGTCATTGCACAAGATACCGATTACATTTTCTTAGATGAACCGTTAAATAATTTGGATATGCGCCATTCTGTGCAGATTATGAAGGTGTTAAAGCGCCTCGTACATGAGATGGGAAAAACAGTTATGGTCGTAATCCATGATATTAATTTTGTTTCTTGTTATGCGGATCATATTATCGCCATGAAAAATGGAGCGATGATATGTCAGGGAGAGACAGAGGAGGTTATTAAAGAAGAGGTATTGAGAGAAATTTACGGTATGGATATTGCAGTACAGACAATCGATGGAAAGAAGATCTGTTTGTATTATCAATAGAGGGCAAAGTTTCTTTGACCCCAACACTACTACACTATATTTTATAGAAGAAAGGGAAAATATTATGAGAAAAATTTTATCCGCTGTGTTATGTACAGTATTAGCAGCTTCCGTATTAGTGGGCTGCGGAGGAACAAAAGCAGAAACAACGACGACAACAACAGAGGCGACAAGCTCTGCGTCAAAAGAGACAACAGAGGAAACAACAGGAGCAACTGCAACAGAGATGACAATTGAACATTCAAAAGGAACAACAGTTGTGCCAATGAATCCTCAAAAAGTTGTTGTATTTGACTTAGGAATCTTAGATATTATGGATTCTCTTGGAGTAGATGTAGATGTGGCTGTTCCAACAGATAACTTAACTTCTTATTTAGAAAAATATGCAAGCGCAACAAACGCAGGTGGAATCAAACAGCCGGATATTGAAGGGATCTATGAATTCCAGCCAGATGTTATTTTCATCAGCGGACGTCAGAGCGACTACTATGATGAGTTAAATGAAATCGCACCAACTGTTTATGTGGATCAAGAAGCAACTGCTTATATGGAAGACTTTGAGAAAAACGTAAATATGATCGCAGAACTCTTTGGAAAACAAGAAGAAGCAACAAAACAATTAGATGAAATCAAACAGTTAATTGCTGAGGGACAAGAAAAAGCAGAAGCAAGTGACGAAAAAGCGCTTATTGTTTTAACAAATGACGGAAGCATCAGCGCTTATGGAAAAGGTTCTCGTTTTGGAATCGTTCATGATGTGCTTGGTGTAAAAGTAGCAGATGATTCTATTGAAGTTTCTACTCATGGACAGGAAGCAAGTTTTGAATATATCTCAAAAGTAAATCCAGATATTTTATTTGTAATCGACCGTACAGCAGTTGTTGGCGGAGAAACAGGAGCTTCTGATACATTAGATAATGAATTAGTAAAAGAGACAAACGCAGGTAAAAATAATAAAATCGTTTACTTAGATGCAGAAACTTGGTATCTTGGAGGAGCTGGACTCACTTCTATAAGAAAAATGGTAGAAGAAGTTGTAAACGCATTATAATAATAAGAGAAAGAAAATAAAAACTTTTTGATAAAAAGGATAAGAGAAGAGGGAGATAAGTCTTTGATTTATTTCCCTTTTCTTTTCGTAAAAAAAAGTCAATGTTAAATCTATGTAAAGGAAATATGTGGGACAAAATAGTAGGAAAATCAAGGAATTTAACAAAAAAACGATCCGATTTTACATAGATTTAACATAGATCCCACTTTACATTTAACATAAAAACCTTATAGTAGACAATGTAAAAACGAAAAGAACTTAAAAAAATTCCCTATAAATATTATAGGCAATAGGAGAGACACATATGAGAAAATTAAAAAGACTGATGGCAGTATGCTTAGTTGGAATCATCGCATATAGTTTTATAGGCTGTTCTGGCAATGGGACAGATGGTGTATCAGGATTTATTACAGGTTCTGGATCCTCAGCACTTCTTCCGTTGGCAAAAGATGCAGCAGAGAAGTTTAAAGAGGACAATCCAGATGTTTCCGTTACATTGAATGCGGGAGGTTCTGGAACAGGATTAAAACAGGTAGCAGATGGTTCTGTGGATATTGGAAATTCCGATGTTCCGGCAGAAGAAAAATTAGAAGAAGTCTATTACAGTCAGCTTGTAGAGCATAAAGTGTGTACGGTAACAATTGCAACGGTTGTAAATCCTGAATTAGCAAAAGAAGTGGAAGGATTGACACAGGAACAGTTAATCGGTATTTTTACAGGACAGATAACAAACTGGAAAGAAGTTGGCGGACCAGATGAAGAAATTCTTTTAATTACACGTCCACAGACATCAGGAACGAGAGCGATCTTCCGCCAGTATGCATTGGACGGCAATGAAGAAATGAGCGGTGCGGCATTGGAGACAGACGATTCCGGTACATTATTGCAAACAGTTGCTGACAATAAAGGAGCCATTGGATATGTAGCGCTTCCTTATATTATCAATAATAATAAAGTTGTTGGTCTTGCTATCGATGGCGTAAAACCAACATTAGAGAACACTTATAATGGAACTTACCCAGTGTGGGGATATGAATATATGTACACAAAAGGGGAACCGGAAGGTGTCATTAAAGCATATCTTGATTTTATCGTATCCGATGCATATGGAGCACGAATTGAAGAACAAGGATATGGTGTAACAGCAAAAATGACAGTAGAAAGATAAGAGAAAAAAAGGAAGATAGGGAAACGATATGGAGAGAAAAAATTTATTTTTCAAGGAACATTTCTTTCGAGGATTAATTACAGTATGTGGAGGATTTGTTATTGTATTGACATTGGCCATCGGTGCGTTTCTTCTTTATAAAGGAATTGGAACCTTTACTGTTTATGGTCATAGTCCACTTGAATTCTTCTTCTCCTCTGATTGGGCGCCAGTTGATAGCGCATCAGGTGGAGGACAAGTTGGAGCAGCGATTTATATTTTTGGTTCGATTGTAACATGTGCGTTGGGACTTGCTATTGCAGCACCATTTAGTTTTGCAGCAGCAATCTTTATGACAGAGATCGCACCAAAACTTGGAACAAAAATTCTTCAACCAACGGTTGAGTTATTTGTAGGAATTCCATCTGTTGTATACGGTTGGGTTGGTATGACAGTATTAGTGCCGGCAATTCGTGATTTATTTGATTTAACACATGGATATTCCGTGTTAGCGGCAGGAATTGTATTAGCAGTTATGATATTCCCAACAATTACAACAGTGACAGCAGATGCATTGAGAAGCGTGCCAAAAGATTATCGAAAAGCAGCATATGGGCTTGGAGCTACAAGATGGCAAGTGACATATCAAGTTGTTCTTCCGGCAGCAAAAACAGGGATTTTAACAGGAATTGTATTAGGTCTTGCAAGAGCCTTTGGAGAGGCATTAGCCGTTGCCATGGTAATTGGTAAAACAAGAGCATTTCCAAAAAATATTTTATCTCCAACGACAAACTTAACAGCAGCCATTGCTTCTGACATGGGTGGTGCTATGGAAGGCGGAGAATATAATATGGCACTTTGGACAATGGCGCTTTTACTCTTCTTAATTTCTTTAGGATTTATTTTTGCGATTCATTCAATAGCAGCTCGTTCCGAAAAGAAAGAACTTGCAAGCCGTAAAGAGGGCGCAACAAAGAAAGAAAAGAAAGAAAGTGCAGAGAAAACTGGAATCGTATCTTCTCAGAAAGCCTGAGAATAGCGGAAAGGAACTAAAATATGGATATTACAAAAAGAGCCAAAATTGTGGATAAAGTGATGACAAGTATTTTTTATGTAATTGCAGGCCTTTTCCTTCTCTTATTAATTGCCTTTGCAGCATATGTCATCGGAAACGGATTTAAAGATTTTACACCAAAACTTCTCTCTTTTGGCAAAGATGGAATTGGAAATCAGTTATTTAATACGCTTTATCTCGTCGTATTAGCTTTATTAATCAGCGTGCCTTTAGGAATTGCCACTGGCGTTTATATGGCAGAGTATGCAAAAAAAGGACGTTTTACAAAGTTTTTAAGAATTTGTATTGAGACATTATCTTCTTTACCATCTATCGTAGTTGGTTTATTTGGATATTTAATGTTTATCGTATTAGTTGGAGCGAGATGGAATTTAATGTCTGGAGCGTTAGCAGTCTCTATTTTAAATCTTCCATTGATTGCTACAACAACAGAAGATGCACTTCGTTCCTTACCAAAAGGTTATCGTCAAGGAAGTTTTGGTATGGGAGCAACCCATTGGCAAACAATTTGTAAAGTTTTATTACCTGCTTGTTTACCAAGAATTATGACAGGAATTATTTTAGCGGCAGGGCGTGTATTCGGTGAGGCAGCAGCGCTTCTTTACACAGCAGGAATGAGTACGGATATTAATTGGAGCCGTACATGGAACGTGACTTCTCCAGTATCCGCTTTAAACCCATTCCGTCCGGGAGAAACATTAGCCCTTCATATTTGGGCAAGCCGTACAGAAGCGATTGAAGCAAATGCAGAGCAGATTGCTAATTTCTCAGCGGCAGTATTATTGCTTTTAGTATTTGCATTTAGTATTGGAGCGAGAGTGTTAAGCCGTAAAATTGAGAAAAATATGACAGGAAAATAAAAGACAGATGATACTTGTCGACAGGTTACTATTCAGTGTATAATAATAAATGGAGATTGAATCAAAATGGCAGATAGAAAATTTGATGTAAAAGGCTTAGAACTTTATTATGGTCAGTTTAAAGCTTTAAAAAATATAAATATGGCGATTGAAAAAAATCAAATCACCGCTTTTATTGGACCATCTGGGTGCGGAAAGTCCACTTTTTTAAAAACATTAAACCGTATGAATGATTTAGAAGAAGGCGTTCGTATTGAAGGACAGATTTTATTAGATGGAAAAGATATTTTTAAAGAGATGGACGCAATTTCTCTTCGTCAAAAAGTAGGAATGGTATTCCAGCAACCAAATCCATTTCCAAAGAGCATTTATGACAATGTCGCTTATGGACCACGTTTACAAGGCGTTCGTTCCAAAGTGGAGTTAGATGAAATCGTAGAGCGCTCTCTTCGTGCAGCAGCGATTTGGGACGAAGTAAAAGATCGATTAAAGAAAAGCGCATTAGGAATGTCTGGTGGGCAACAACAAAGACTTTGCATTGCGAGAGCGTTAGCAGTATCACCAGAAGTTCTTTTAATGGACGAGCCAACATCTGCGCTTGACCCAATTTCTACAAATAAGATTGAAGAATTGGCAATGGAATTAAAGAAAGATTATACGATTATTATGGTTACTCATAATATGCAGCAGGCGGCTAGAATTTCCGATAAAACAGCATTCTTCTTATTAGGAGAGATGGTGGAATATAACGATACGGAACAGTTATTCTCTATGCCAAAGGATAAGAGAACAGAAGATTATATTACAGGAAGGTTTGGTTGATACGATGAGAACGAGATTTGATGAACAAATGGAAGAGCTTCATGTAGAGCTCATCAAAATGGGGAGCCTTTGTGAAGAGGCAATTGCATTGTCAGCACAGATATTAAATGAATGTTCTAGAGAGGAAGAAGTGGACGAAGAAGTGCGGGAAGAAGCCATTCAGACCGTTCGCAATAAAATCTCAAATCTAGAAGAAGAAATTGATTCCAAAGAATATGAAATCGAGACACTTTGTATGCGACTTTTATTACAGCAGCAGCCAGTGGCGAGAGATTTAAGAAATATTTCATCTGCGCTTAAAATGATTTCTGATATGGAGCGTATCGGAGATCAAGCCTCAGATATAGCGGATTTAACAACACAAGGGCTTGGTTATTATTCTCAGAGCATGATTCATATTGATGATATGGCAAAAGCGACGGTTCGAATGGTAACAGGAAGCGTTGATGCCTTTGTAAAAAATGATCTTACATTGGCAAAAAAAGTAATTAAAAGTGATGATGAAGTCGATAATTTATTCGAAAAAGTGAAAACAGAGCTGATGGATTTAATCTATGAGAAGAAAATCGACGCAAGAGAGTCTTTAAATCTCTTAATGGCAGCAAAGTATTTTGAACGTATTGGAGATCACGCAGTAAATGTAGCTGAATGGGTGGAATATTCCATTACAGGAGAACGTAAGAAATAAGAGAGGAATTGACGATGATATATTTTGTAGATGACGACGATAGCATTCGAGAATTAATCATTTATACATTAAATAGTCAAGGGTTTCAGGCAGAAGGATTTGCAAAACCGTCTGCCTTCTGGAAAGCCATGGAACAAACGGTACCGTCTTTAATTTTATTAGATGTTATGTTGCCGGAAGAGGACGGAATTTCGATATTAAAACGAATTCGTTCCAAAAGTGCATGGAAGAAAATACCAGTTATTATGCTCACGGCGAAGGGGAGTGAGTTTGATACCGTTCTTGGACTCGATAGTGGTGCAGATGATTACATTCCAAAGCCATTTCGAATGATGGAATTGCTCTCTAGAATTCGGGCTCATTTGAGAAGAAATGAGAAAGAAGTGGAAGAAAAGCGGATTTTGGAAATCGGAATGTTATCGATTGATCTACAAAAACATATTGTTCGAGTGAAGAACGAAGAAGTTGTATTGACCTTAAAGGAATTTGAACTTCTTCATTTTTTATTGGAAAACAAAGGAATTGTGTTGACAAGAGCTCAGATTTTAGATCGAATCTGGGGATATGAATTTGATGGTGAAAGTCGTACTGTCGATGTACACATTCGAACCCTTAGACAGAAATTAAAGGACGCAGGAAAATATATCGAAACTGTTCGAGGGGTAGGGTATAAATTAGAGGAGAGAATTGATGACAAGTAAAATTTTTCGTTCTATTATAGTAGTAGCGGGATCCATTTTACTAGCCAGCTTTTTATTGATCTTTGGGGTGATGTATAGCTATTTTACCGATCAAATGGAAGGTCAGTTAAAGAGCGAAGCGGGTTATGTGGCAAAAGCCGTAGAATTAGGTGGAATTGATTATTTAGATCAGGTGGAGAAAAATAATCGAATTACATGGATTCAAGCTGATGGTACCGTTTTATATGATTCCCAAGTCGAAGCGGATACGATGGACAATCATAGTCAGCGAGAAGAAGTGAAAGAAGCGTTAGAAACTGGAACAGGGGAAGACCAGCGCTATTCCGTAACGCTGTCCGAAAAAACAATGTATTATGCGGTGCGATTATCGGACGGAACGATACTTCGTGTTGCGCAAGTACAAGAAACCGTTTTTTCTCTATTAGTGGGATTGGTGAGTCCTGTCCTATGCATTTTAGTATTTATGCTATTATTGAGTGCTTTCTTGGCGAATAAGGTTGCAAAAAGAATTACCGATCCGGTGAATAATCTTGATTTGGAATATCCGGAAAATAATGTGGAATATGATGAGATCGCTCCGCTGTTGACAAAGATCAATCGTCAAAGAAGAATGATAAAAGAACAGCTGGAAGAAGCGAAGCAAAAGCAGAAGGAATTTGAGATTATCACCGAAAATATGGAAGAAGGCTTTTTAGTAATCGATCATAAGATGGAGATTATTTCTTGTAATTCCAGCACGAAGAAAATTTTTGGAATTGAGGAGCTTTTCCATCATCAAAGTGTGCTTACGTTAAATCGTACCGAAAAGTTTCAAAAGATGATCGAATCCGTGTTGCATGGACGCCATGAAGAACATGAAATCGAGATCGAAGGAAATCAATATCAGATGATTGCCAATCCAATTTTACATGGAGAGGAAGCGGAGATAGCAGGAGCCGTTTTAACCTTTATGGACATTACAGAGCGAATGCAAGGGGAGAAGTTAAGAAGAGAGTTCACAGCCAATGTATCCCACGAATTAAAAACCCCTCTGACTTCGATTTCAGGATTTGCAGAGATTATGCAAAATGGAATTGTAAAACCGGAAGATGTTCCAAAGTTTGCTGGCAATATTTTTAAAGAGTCCCAGAGATTGATTTCCCTCGTCAATGATATTATTAAATTATCGCAATTGGACGAAGGGATTATGCCTTACGACAGAGAAGAAGTGAGCATCAAGGCGTTAGCCCATGAAGTGACGCTTCGATTACAATCAGTCGCCAATAAAAAGGGTGTGTCCATGAATGTAATCGGAGAAAATTATCGCCTGAAAACAGTGCGACCAGTATTAGAAGAGATTATTTATAATATTTGTGACAATGCAATCAAATATAATAAGGAAAATGGAAGTGTGACCATTACCATTGAGAAACGATTAGAGGGAATTGCGGTTTCCATAGCGGATACGGGAATTGGAATCCCAATTTCAAGCCAAAATCGAATTTTTGAACGTTTTTACCGAGTAGATAAGAGCCATTCCAAAGAAATCGGCGGAACAGGGCTTGGGTTATCCATTGTAAAACATGGTGCGGCATATCTTGGTGCCACACTAAAACTAGAGAGCATCGTTGACGTTGGAACGACAATCACGCTGCTCTTTCCAGAAAAATAGAAATTGATAAAATTGCCGAGGATTCTTGCGCTTTTATAAGCGTAAGATTCCTTGGCTTTTTGTATATTATGGAATCAAAAGATATAAAAAGTATGGCAATCTAGCAATAAAAAGTAGGGTATTCTGCGTAAAAAAAGAGTGATATGATAAAGACAATATTTTACTATTTTCCAAAAAACGTGAAATATTAGAAAAAATATTTGGTATTTTATGAAGGAGGTATTATGTATTATGAGAAAAAGAGTACGGTCTATGTTAATGGTTGCGACACTCGTATGTGCAACGGTAGTGGGGAGTTTTATGACTCCAGTTCAAGCGGCAAAGAAAAGTACAACAACATTTGATGACTTAAATCAATCTCAGATTGTAGAAGCTATGGGGGCAGGTTGGAATTTAGGGAATCAATTGGAAAGTGTCATTAACGGAGTTCCAGAAGAAACCAATTGGGGGAATCCGGTTATTACAGAAAAATTAATTAAAAGTGTAAAAAACGCAGGCTTTCAATCCATTCGTATTCCTGTTTCTTATTTTACAAAAATTGATGATAACAATAACTATAAAATTGATCAGGCATGGTTGGATCGAGTGCAAGAAGTTGTTGATTATTGTGTGAAATATGATTTATATGCCATTATTAATATGCATGGCGATGGATATAATACGATCGATGGAAGTTGGCTTTTATGTAATGGAGAGAATCAAACAGAGATTAAGAAAAAATATGAAAAAGTTTGGGAACAGATCGCAACTAGATTTAAAGGCTATGATGAACATTTATTATTTGAATCGATGAATGAAGAATTTGATGGCACTTATACGGAACCGAATAAAGAATACTATCAAAATATTAATGATTATAATCAGATATTCGTAGATACTGTTCGCAAAACAGGTGGAAATAATGCAAAACGCTGGTTAATTATTCCAGGGTGGAATACAAATATTGATTACACAGCGGGGGATTATGGGTTTGAACTTCCAACTGATGAATATCGTTCCAAATCGATCAATAAAAAAGAAAAGAGAATTATGATTTCCGTACATTATTATTCACCATGGGATTTTTGTGGTGGAGAAAATGGCGTCATTACTCAATGGGGAAATGAAAGTACAGATGCTTCAAAAGCCAATACAACTTGTGGTGAGGCATACATGGAAAATCAATTAAAAATGATGAAAACAGCCTTTGTAGAGAAAGGTTATCCAGTCTTTATCGGGGAATATGGTTCCATCGATAAAACATCTTATGATGATGAAAATGAATACTATCGTGCATATTTTGCAAAAAAATTATGTGAATTAAGCAAAGAAAATGGTTGTATCCCAATGTATTGGGATAATGGATATAACGGCGTTCATGGATTTGGTCTTTTTGATCGCACAACTTGTAAAATAACACAGCCAACGATTATTGATGCGATTATGGAGGGAGTCGGTCAAAAAGTAGCAAAGAAAAGCAAACAGATGAACGTTCGTCTTTATGTATCAGATAGCAAATATTGGACAACGGTGCAAAGTGACAATGTTGCGAGAATTACACAAAAAGGTGGAACTTATACGCTAAAATTAAGAGGCAGCAAAGAAATGCTTTCTAATATTACAACGATTGCTTTGAAAGACTGTGATGTAGAACAGGGAACACAGATAAAGTCAGCATTTGAAGAGGCTCAAATTGTAATTGATAACGTGATTTTTAATGGGAAAAGCTATGGGGTAAAAGAAAATAAAACCAATGGAATTTCACCAGCAAAAGGAAATCTCCAATTGGAATTAATAAATCAATGGAGTGAAGAAGAACCAATCATTGGTGGTTTAAAGAAAGAGGAATCTTTTGCTTTTCAATCTTGGGATTATAAAGATGAAAATACATTAGAAGTGACTTTTACTATATCGAATTTAAAATAAAAAATGAGAAGATGACTGCAAGAGAAAAGATTGTAGTCATCTTTTTCCATTTATCGTTTATGAGAAAGCGACGAGTCAGAAATATGTATTTTATGAGCTAAGTGATGAATACAATTGAGATATAAAACTAAAATATTTTAGAATAATATAAAATAAATATTGACACATCGGATAGAAGTCAGTAAAATTAAATAAATCGTAAGAGAAGAACATAAAAAATATCGTATATTTTAAACAGGAGGGATTGATTGTTGATGGAGAAGAAACAGTTGGTGAATGTAAAGGCGGTTAAGATTGAAGATGCTTTTTGGAACAAGTATACGAAACTCGTGACAGAGCAGATTATTCCATATCAATGGAAGGCGTTAAACGATCAGGTGGAAGATGCTGAACCAAGCCATTCGATTGAAAATTTCAAAGTGGCAGCAGGGTTACAAGAGGGGACATTTCATGGATTTGTTTGTCAGGATACGGATTTAGCGAAGTGGTTAGAAGCGGTTGCCTACTCTCTATCTTACGAGCCAAACAAAGACTTGGAGCAAAAGGCAGATGAAGCCATTGAATTAATTGCAAAGGCACAACAAGAAGATGGCTATATCAATACCTTTTTTACAATTTTAGCGCCTGAAAAACGATGGAATAATTTAAGGGAAGGGCATGAACTTTATACGGCAGGGCATATGATGGAGGCAGCAGTTGCCTACTATAAAGTGACAGGAAAGAAACGGTTTGTTGAAATTATGCAGAAATTTGCCGATTTAATTTGTGAAGTCTTTCATCAGGAAGAATATAAGCGAGCAGTTCCTGGGCATCAAGAGATCGAAATTGGACTGATTAAGATGGCGGAGGTGACAGGGGAAAGACGCTATATGGATATGGCAAAAGAATTTATCGACCGAAGAGGAACAGAGCCTAATTATTTGGTTCATGAGCATGAGAAAGAAGGCTGGATCAATATTTTTCAAGATCGAAATGTATTTTTGCCGGAATATTCCCAATGTCATAAGCCGGTGAGGGAGCAGGAAACGGCAGAAGGGCATAGCGTTCGTGCCATGTATATGTACTGTGCGATGGCAGATCTTGCGGCGGAATATGATGATGAGGAATTATTAGAGGCTTGTAAAAATCTGTGGAACAATGCGGTACAAAAGAGAATGTATATCACTGGGGGAATTGGAAGCAGCGGACCTTATGAACGATTTACCGTTGATTATGATCTGCCAAACAGCACGAACTATTCAGAAAGCTGTGCGTCTATCGGTTTGGCGCTCTTTGGACGAAGAATGGCGCAGATTACTGGGGAATCCCATTATATCGATGTGGTAGAGCGGGCGTTATATAATACGGTATTGGCAGGCATTGCTATGAATGGAAAGAGCTTTTTCTATGTGAATCCGTTGGAAGTATGGCCGGATAACTGCATCGATCATAGTGGAATGGATCATGTAAAACCCGTTCGTCAAAAATGGTTTGGCTGTGCTTGTTGCCCTCCGAATATTGCCAGAACATTGGCGAGCCTTGGGGAATATGTTTATATGCAAAAAGACGATCGCATCGATGTGAATTTATTTGTGTCAAACTGCCTTACATTAGAAGATGGAATTTCTATCGAACAAAAGACGAATTATCCGTTTGATGGAACTGTAAATATCAAAGTTCATGGACAGGGAGAGCAGGAGACAACAATTGGAATTCGTGTGCCAGAATATGTGGATCGCATAAAGATTGTACTCAATGGGGAAGAACAGAAGTTTCCTATGGAGAAAGGCTATGGGCTTCTTAAAAAGGCGTGGACAGATGATGAGATACAGGTGATATTTGACATTCCGGCGAAAATTATGAGAGCCAATCCTCTTGTAAGAGCAGATGCCGGAAAAGTGGCAATTCAAAAAGGTCCACTCGTATACTGCTTAGAAGAAGTGGATAATGGAAAGAATCTATCGGCTTGTTTTCTTGATCCAAAGGTTCCGTTACAGGAGGAATATTGCGAGAATGTTCTTGGAGGAACAACAGTGATTGGGGCAAAAGGAAAAAGACTTGTAGAAAACTGGGATACAAGCACTCTTTACGCGAACAGTGAAAATCAGTGGGAAGATGTGGAATTGACATTTGTGCCATATGGTTATTGGGGAAACCGTGGATATGGGGAAATGATGGTATGGGTAAAAGAATTGCTGTAAGCAGTTCGTAAGTAAGATAGAGGCTAGAGGAGAATGGTTTATGAAGAAAAAAGAATTTTAAAATTCGACCTGAATAAGTCGTTAAACTGTTCTTTTTTTATGCATATTTTGATTTATTTGAATGGAAGAATTTAAAACATAAATTTTAGAAAAAACTAAAATGTATAGAATGAAATAGTTTAGATAAAATTAAAATAAAAAGAGAGGAGAAAAACCAATAAATGGAAGAGGAATGGCTGTTTATAGGCATAGATCATAGAAAATGACGAAGAAATAGCAAATAATAAGTGAAAATTCCACATTGGTAATATGCACAAAAATTTAAAATAAAACTATAATATTTTAACAAACTTTAAAATATTACTTGAAAATCTAAAAGATCTATGCAATAATAAAGATACAAAAAAGAGCGACAAAATCTTTGACATAGAGAGAATTTTCGCATAATAAAATAAGGGAAAAGGAAGATGAGAATGGAAATTAAAGAGACAGAATATAATAAGCCATTTATTGTTCAAAGAGCCGATCCCTATCTGTATCGTCATAAAGATGGGAGTTATTATTTTACCGCTTCTGTGCCAACTTATGATAAGATCATTCTTAGACATGCGGATACGATAAAAGGTATTCAAACAGCAGAAGAGAAAACGATTTGGGTAAAGCATGAGAGCGGTCCTCAGAGCATACATATTTGGGCACCTGAGATTCATTTCTTAGATGGAAAATGGTATATCTATTATGCAGCAGGTGATAAGAATGATATTTGGAACATTCGACCATATGTTTTAGAATGCAGCGGCGATGATCCGATGGAAGATTGTTGGAGAGAACTTGGTAAGATGCAAAGAGCCGATGGAGATGATTTCTCATTTGAAGAATTTTCACTCGATGCGACAGTTTTTGAAAACAAAGGAAGCTACTATTATGTATGGGCAGAAAAAACAGGGGTAGGAAAAAAAGTATCGAACCTCTATATTGCCAAGATGAAAACACCTTGGAAATTGGAAACTGTGCAAGTGCTTTTAACGACTCCTGATTATGATTGGGAACGGGTGGATTTCTGGGTCAATGAAGGACCTGCCGTAATCAAACATAATGGAAAAATTTATCTCACATACTCAGCAAGTGCAACAGGGGTTGAATACTGCATGGGAATGCTCAGTATTGATGAGGACGGAGACATATTGGATCCAAGAGCTTGGAAGAAAAGCCGATATCCCGTTATGAAGACCGATGAAGAAAAAGGAATTTATGGTCCGGGGCATAATTCTTTTGTAAAGGCGGAAGATGGAGTGACTGATTTGTGTATCTATCATGCAAGGCAGTATGATAAAATTATTGGTGATCCGTTGTACGATCCGAATCGACATACAATGATTACAAAAGTGGAGTGGAAAGAAGATGGGACACCTAGTTTTCCATTTTATAAAGGAGAACTGATTTGAAGTGCGTAATCGCATAAAAAAGGGTTCAATTGTATTTACCAAATACGAAGTATATGGTAAATATAGAATAAACAAAAAGTAAAAGTCTTTTTGGCATAACACATTAATTAAGGATACTCAAGGAGGAGAAGAGTATGAGAATCAAAAACAAATTTATAGCATTGATGTTAACAGGAGCATTAGCGTGTTCTACACTTTTAACAGGCTGTGGTGGAAGTGGAAGTTCCAGCAAGACAAAAGACGGAAAAGCGAACTTGAAAGTGTTTGTTTATATGCAGGAACATGAAAAAGCTGTCTATGAAAAAATGATCAAAGAATTCCAAGAAAGTCACAAAGATACCGTTGGAAATATTGATTTCCAAGTTACAACACAAGATGAGTATCAGACAACATTAACTGGTATGATGACATCTGGAGATATGCCTGACGTATTTTATGTTGGTCCAGATGCGGTGGCTGATTATGTGAAAAATGGTTATGCAGCGGATTTAACACCACTTTTAGAAGAAAATAGCATTTCCACAGATGATATGTATCAAAATGTATTGAATTCTTATCGCTATGACGGAACGACAACTGGTACAGGAGATTTATATGCGCTTCCAAAAGATGGTTCCACTTTTGCATATGCTTATAATAAAGATTTGTTTGATGAAGCGGGATTGGAATATCCGGATCCGGACAATCCATATACATATGAAGAGTTCGTAGAAGTTTGCCAAAAACTTACAAAAGATACGAATGGTGATGGCGAAATCGATCAATGGGGTTGTGGTGCAGCAGATACTTATATGCTTTACCAATATATTTGGTCAAATGGGGCAAGTTTCTTAAGCGATGACTATAAAAAAGTGACGATTGACACTGATGAATTCAAAGATGCGTTGCAAAAATATGTGGATCTCACTTTAAAATATAAAGTGACACCAACCGTAGAACAAGATGCTTCTTTAGGAGTATATCAGAGATGGTTAGCAGGACAAGAGGCATTTTATGCTTGTGGTACATGGGACGTTGGAGCATTTATGGACGATGAAACATTCCCTTATAACTGGGATTTATGCGCATTCCCAACGTTATCAACAGGGGTATCTTATACATGGAACGGAACAGTAGGTTTCTGTATTTCTGATAAGAGCGAAAATAAGGAAGAAGCGTTACAATTAATCTCTTATTTAACAACAGACTTAGAGGGACAGAAAGAATTATCAGGCGTATCAGGTGGACAGTCCATTCAGTTACCAAATATCCAAAGCTATGCAGAAAATGATTTTGTAAAAGCAGTGAAAGATGGAACCGTACAATATCCTTCTAATGTTGATGTATTCTTCAACTACTTAAATGGAACTGATAAATATCAAGGACGTATGATGGAAACAACTTACACACCAAATACAGAATGGCTTGATATTTTCTGGGAAGGGTTAGCAAATGTGAAAAATGGCAGCGTATCTGTTGATGATTATGTCAATGAGATGCAGCCCAAAATGCAAGAAGCATTGGATACAGCTTGGGCAAATGCAGAATAAAAAAATAAGATAGGAACAATTCCTAGGGATATGGAATGGCTGATGTGTTTCTTTCCATCAGCCATTCTTCCATATATGGAGGTGTGAAATGGCTTTGAAACAGAAAAAACAAAAATTAAGTGCAGCAGCATTAAAAGAAGAACGTTATGGACGACTGTTTGTTGCCCCACCATTTATTGGATTTTGCTTGTTTATGGCATTTCCGATTGTGTACGCATTTATTGCCAGCATGACAACATGGACGGGTACTAATAATATGCTAGAACATTTTGTTGGATTCCAAAACTATGCGGATTTATTAAAAGATGAGAAGTTTTGGAAAGCTCTTGGCAATACCATTATTTATATGATAGGAATTCCAACGGGAATGATATTAGCCCTCCTTTGTGCGGTCGGTATGAATCGTAAAATTCGCGGAGTGAAAGTGCTTCGAACGATTTATTATATTCCGGTCGTATCATCATTAGTAGCCGTAGCCATTCTTTGGGCGTGGGTATTTAACTATGACTATGGGCTATTTAATACAATTATTAAGACGTTAACAGGCGCTCATGGGCCAAACTGGTTAGGTGATGAGTTCTGGGTAAAAGTTTCCATGATTATTTTCATGGTGTGGAAAGGGCTTGGCGGTTCGATTATTCTTTATTTAGCTGGGTTACAGAGCATACCAAGAGATTATTATGAAGCGGCGAGAATCGATGGCGCCAATGGTTGGCAGCTATTTCGAAACATTACGGTGCCACTTGTATCTCCTGTAACTTTTTACTTATTAATTATGGGCATTATCGGTGGATTCCAGGTGTTCGTAGAAGTACAGGTAATGGTGCCAAATGGCGGTATTAATTACAGTGCAGCGACCGTTGTTTACTATTTGTATGACAAAGCATTTAAACATCAACAGATGGGATATGGTTCAGCAATTGCATTCTTGTTATGTTTATTTATCTTGATTGTAACTGCGATTAACTTCAAGTGTCAGGATAAATGGGTGAAAACAATTGAGTAAAGAGGTGGAATCATGGCAAAGAAAAATGAAATAACAGAAATTAAATCAACAAAGACGAAAGTGATAGATGCGATTGTACTTATTTTATTGATTATCGGTGCTATCTGTATGATATTTCCACTGATCTATATGGTACTCAGCTCATTTATGACAAAAAATCAGATTTTATCTGCGAATTTCTCCATTATTCCAGATCCATGGAAATTTGGAAAATATGTAGAAGTGTTTCAAAAGGGAGAATTTTTACGAGGTATTCGCAACACATTATTCGTTGCAGCGCCGGTATTATTAGTGGGCGGATTTACTTCCTCTTTAGCAGCCTTCTCTTTTAGCAAGTTACAATTTAGAGGGAAAAATGGAGCGTTTATCGCCCTGTTATCAACAATGATGATTCCTTTTGCAGTCGTTATGATCCCTCAATATGTCATGTTTACAAAAATGGGCTGGACAAATAGCTTGCTTCCATTGATTATTCCGGGCTTATTTGGAAATGTCAGCATGATTTTCTTCTTACGGCAGAATTTAACGAGTATTCCACAAGCCCTTGCAGAGGCGGCAAAAATCGATGGCTGTGGATATTTTAAAATGTATTACAGCATTTTCCTTCCATTAATGAAAGGACCATTGATGACACAGATTATTTTATGGTTTATGGGAATCTGGAATGACTATCTTGCACCAACGATCTTCATTCAAGATGAAAAATGGTTTACATTACAAGTTGTCATTCGTTCCTTCAATTCACAATATGCAGTGCAGAGCGATTATCCATTGATTATGGCAGCTTCTGTTATTTCTGTCATACCAACGCTTTTACTGTTCTTCTTCTTCCAAAGATTTATCATTGAATCTATGGCGGTATCAGGCGTAAAAGGTTGAGGTTCTATGAGAGAGAATGGAGGGGATTTCATTGAGATTAAATGATTGCAATGTGAAAAGTAACCCGATGTTTGGTTCTCATGATCCTTCCATGATGTGGGATCCGGTAACGAAAAAACATTACTCGTATAGCACTGATGTGTATATGCCGGAACATGGATTGACAGAGAAAATAGGGATTCCGGTTCGAGTATCCGAAGATCTTGTGCATTTTCAATATGAAGGAATCGTGCTATCGAACAACGCCATTGAAGAGGGGAGAGATAATAAACAAGATCCAAAAACCGTTAATTTTTGGGCACCTTATGTGGAATATGTAGAAGGCGAGTATCGAATGTACTATTCGGCGACGAAAGCCTTTGGAAGCGATGAATCAAGGATATGGCTTGCGGTGGCAGATAATCCAAAAGGACCGTTTGAAAATCGAGGGATCGTTATGGATTCTTGTGGATTACAAGGAAATCACCCAAACGCCATCGATGCCCATGTGATATGGGTTCAGGAAACTCCGTGGCTGTTATATGGCTCATTTTTTGGCGGTATTTACATAAAACAATTGGAGAAAAAGACAGGATTGTGTAAAAGCGGCGATCCAAAGGAAGTTGGCATATGTCTTTCAAGAAAGGCAAAAGAGCCTCTGTTAGATGGTCCAGAAGGCGCGTCCATCTGCTATAATAAGGAGAATGGCTATTTCTATCTCTTTCAGTCCTATGGGTGGCTTGGAGATACATACGACATTCGGGTTGGAAGAAGTAAGAGCGTCACAGGACCTTATGTCGATGAACGAGGGAGAACTCTTGTGGAAGAAAGTATGGGAAGAAAGATAGCGGGAAGTTATCGCTTCTCAATGAATGAGCAATTGGAAGAAGAGATCGCTTCTCATGGAAATCCAAAGTGGGCATGGGGAGGATTTCGGGGACCTGGTCATGGAGTTCCGTACTTTAATCCGATGACAAATGAGTTTTTCTTCGTACATCATATTCGAGATGGCGCAGCGATCTATCGTAGCTATGATGAGATCGAGCAAAGAGATAGTTATTCGATGCATTATATGATGATTCGAAAGATGTTTTTTCAAGACGGTTGGCCATTGCTCAGTCCAGAGCCTTATGAAGGAGAAAGAAACGAGCTGATTTCTCCAGATGAGGGCGAGGGAGAATGGGAAATTATTGAATTTACAGAAGATGGAAATAAACAAGCAAGTTCCAAAAACGTTTTTTTAAAAAAGGAAGATGAAATTTTACAAAATGGAGTGTTACATCGTTGTTTAGATTTTGAGCAAGGGAAAAGGAATCTTTGTGTAGCTGGATTTTATGAAACAGGTATTGCATACTGGGGGAAATTTGTGATAGACTTAAAAAAACTGTAATTAAAATTTAGTAAAGGTATGGGGATATAAAATATGTTACACATCAAAAACCTGACAGAAGGGCTGAAGATTTTTAAAGCGCTTGGCTCAGAAGTTAGAATTAATATCATTAAATTGCTCTTAGAAAATAGGGAAATGAATATGAATGAAATGGCAACAAGCCTTGGAATTACCAACGGTGCCTTGACAAATCATATTAAAAAATTAGAGGACAGTGGGATTGTAAAGATCATACCAGAATATACAGGGCATGGCAATCAAAAAGTATGCCGTGTCGATGTGGATAAAATCCTGTTTGAATTAGCAATCGATGATTCGGAAGAAAAAGAAGAAATCTATACAACAGAAGTTCCAATTGGACATTATTCCGATTATCAAGTATATCCAACTTGCGGAATTGCAACAAGAGATGCGTTGATCGGAGAAGTAGATGATCCGAGATATTTTGCCAGTCCGGAACGAGTGGACGCTCAGATTATTTGGTTTACAAAAGGATATGTGGAATACATTATTCCAAATCTTTTGCCGGTATCTCAAAAGATCGATCAGATCACAATTTCCCTAGAGATTAGCAGTGAGGCGCCGGGAATCAACAATGATTGGCCATCGGATATTACATTTCACTTAAATGATGAGAAGATAGGAACATGGACAAGTCCGGGAGATTATGGAGATGTAAGAGGAATCTTTACTCCGGAATGGTGGTTCCCAAATTGGAATCAATATGGACTTTTAAAAATGTTAGTCATTAATAAACAAGGAACTTTTATTGATGGCTTAAAAATATCCGATGTGAATATTGCGCATTTCAATCTAAATTATAAGAGTTCGATTCGATTTAAAATTCAAGTCAGTGAGGAATCAAAAAACGTTGGAGGAGTTACGCTCTTTGGTAAAAATTTTGGTAACTATAATCAAAACATTGCCGTTCGTATTCAGTATAGTCCAATGCAACAAAATGAAGAGAAATCTCTATAATATTAGATTGTTTTACAACAAAAAAACAGCAGCTCGAACTTATGGAATAAAGACAAGGAATCTTATAACAAAAATAGATGAGGATTCCTTGTGCTTCCAATAGGAACGGGCTGTTTTTTTATACAAGGAACAGAGTTACTATTGTTAAAAAGAAAGGGTGGAAGAAGCAGATGTATCAGTTAGTCATCAATCCGGCAAAAAAAGTGAGCAAAATCAATAAAGAGATCTATGGACATTTTTCTGAGCATTTAGGAAGATGTATTTATGAAGGGATCTATGTAGGAGAACAGTCAGATATTCCAAATAAAAATGGAATGAGAACCGATGTAGTGGAGGCGTTGAAAAAGATTAAAGTGCCAGTTCTTCGTTGGCCAGGAGGCTGTTTTGCCGATGAATACCATTGGAAAGATGGAATTGGACCAAAAGAAAAGAGAAAGAAAATCGTCAATACCCATTGGGGCGGAGTGGTAGAAGATAATAGCTTTGGTACTCATGAGTTTTTTGAACTCTGTGAACAATTAGGGTGTGAAACATATGTAAATGGCAACTTAGGAAGCGGAACTGTTCAAGAAATGTCTGAATGGGTGGAATACATTACATTTGATGGAGTTTCTCCAATGGCAGAGCTTCGAAAACAAAATGGACATGAAAAACCATGGAAGATCGATTTCTTTGGCGTTGGAAATGAAAACTGGGGCTGTGGTGGAAATATGAACCCTGATTTCTATGCCAATGAATACCGCAGATATCAAACATATGTAAGAGATTATAAACAAGGGGAACATATTCAAAAAGTTTGCTGTGGAGCCAATGTAGACGATTATGAATGGACAAAAGATGTGTTAAAGACTTGTTTTAATCATTCCCTTCCATTCCAACATGGTTTTATGGACGGTTTATCCCTTCATTATTACACGCACCCAGAAGGCTGGGAGATAAAGGGAAGCGCCACAGACTTTGATGATAAAGTTTGGTACAAGACCATGAGCAAAACTCTATATATGGAAGAGTTAATTAATCGCCATGGAGCGATTATGGACGAATACGATCCAAAGAAAGAGATTGGCATGATTATTGATGAATGGGGAACATGGTATACGGTGGAACCTGGCACAAACCCAGGATTCTTATATCAGCAAAATACAATGCGTGATGCGTTAGTTGCGGGAATTAACTTAAATATTTTCAATAAACATAGCGACCGTGTGAAAATGGCAAACCTTGCTCAGATGGTAAACGTCCTCCAAGCAGTTATTTTAACAGATGGAGCGGATATGATTGTAACACCAACGTACCATGTATTTGATCTATATAAAGCTCACCAAGATGCGATGTTATTAGATAGTTCCATTGAAACGACAACCATCGGATTAGAAGAAGAGTACCAAGTGCCAAACTTAACAGAATCCGTATCAGAGGCGGAAGATGGAAGCATTCATATGACATTGACAAACCTTTCCATTACAGAGTCTTATGAAATTAACACAGTGCTGATTAATCGCCCAGTGCAAGAAGTGACAGGAGAGATCGTATGCGGAGAGATGCATGACAAAAATACATTTGAAGATCCGAACTGCGTAACAGTCAAAGAATTCCATGATGTGAAAGTGACAGAACAGGGATTACAGTTTACAATTCCAGCTTGCAGCGTTCTTCACATTACCGTAAAATAAAACAGAATGAAACAAGGCTGTCCAAGAAAGTTTCTTAATATTGACATAACAGATAGAAAACGTATGATGAGAACGTGTCGATAGAGAAAAAAGAAATGGACAGCCATTTTTTTAGTTTAGTGTAGTGGATTTCTATAAAAAGAAAAAGGAAGAAGAAAGTTGTGAGGAAAGGGAGGGGAGCGATGGAACAGAAGTTAAGAGTTTGTAAGAAATGTCTGTTACAGGAAGGGCAGTCAGAAGAGGAATATTTTATCGATCTGGAAAAATATATTGCCAACTTAGAAGACCATGTGCGAGTATCTCAAGAGGAATATGAAAAACGGCTTGCGCTCTGTGGGCAGTGCGATAAATTAGTGAACCGAATGTGCAGACTTTGCGGGTGCTTTGTAGAACTTCGCTGTGCGTTGAAAGTGCGCCACTGTGCAGATGGAAAGAAAAAATGGTAATATAAAATTTATTCTTGCTCTCTTTTTCGATTTATGTTAGATTTTTTCTAAGTGACAAGACATATGTAAATACATTTCGCTGAAAAATAAGAGAAAGAGAGTGTGGAGAGAAGATGAACCTAATAAAAAAGATTTTTACTCATATTTTTATCGACGGTTTAAGCGGAATGGCGACCGGATTATTTGCTACTTTAATCGTTGGAACGATTATTCAGCAGATTGGAACGTTAGTCGGCGAAGAAGTTGGAACTTCTATGTTGCAAGTGCCTAATATTATGCGAAAACTGGTGATCTGGTTGCCAGCTATTTTATCCAGCGCAATTCTTGGACCAATTAGTACGATGGTCGTTCAGATGACAAACAATGCCACAGGCTCCGGAATGGGATCCGCAGGATTTGTTGGGCAGATTATGACATGGCAGACAATGACAGCCACAGAAGATCCAACCATTGTATTGATAAAAATAATGATTATGCAGTTTGTGTTGCCGGCAGCTCTTACCTTATTCTTCTCAGAGGGAATGAGACAGATGAATTGGATTAAAGAAGGGGATATGGCATTGGAATTTTAAGAAAATTCATTGCCCCGTTTTTCTAAGTCCTCTTCTAATTCATTTGGAATATATTTTCGAAATACTTGGATATAGACGCCGGCAGTGATATAGCTATAAAATCCCATACCGCAGATGAGGAAAAATCCCATCATCAATTGGTAACGAAGGGCGAATAAAATAACCGTTCCTGTTAATACGAGCAAGAGCAATGTATATGGGAAGTTGATAAATGACATGAGCAAGGCGTTTTTCACATTATCAAATATTCGATTTTCAAACTTTGCCTGAACAGGGAATATATAAAAACAAAGAAAAAGAAACGGAATGGTGACGATGGAACAGCCAATGAGCATTATGGTTCCAATTCCATTATGTAAGGCAAAACAGAAGCGAAAATCGAATAGTAAAAGAAAGCCAAAGAGGGCGAGAAAGAGCCATAAAATTGTCGCTTGTTTGAAGTTTGCTTTAAAAGAAGTGTGGAAGTTATGGAATAAAGTGCCTTCATCGGTGCGGATTCGTTTCATCATCGTGTAATAAAGAGCCGTTGTAGAAGCGCCGATTGTGAAAAGGGGCAAGCTATATAAGAGCCAGAGAAAGTGAAGGGTTAAAATGTCCGCCAGTAAGTTAAATGTGCGCATAATAGGTGAATCATGTCCGAAAAGATTCATAAGATACCTCCTTTAAATCGTGAAATTGTCTTAGGATTTTCCAAAAACTTGATGTTTTAATATATATAAAATATTTTAACATAATCTAAAAGAATAGGAAAGAGGAAAAACAAGAAACCCTCCCATTTTTCGTAGAAATCATGCGAAAGATAGGAGGGTTTTTCGATTATTTTTTCTTTTTCTTATCGATGTTATTTTTCCCGCTTTTCTCAAAATCTTCTTCCGCTTCGTTTGGAATATATTTGCGGAATACATGAATATAAATAAAAGACGTAACATAGCTATAAAGTCCCATTCCAAAAATAATGAGAAGAAGCAATAGATTTGGAAAGAGAAAGCCAATGATCAAAATGAGACCGGTGAAAAGAATTAAAAGCAATGTATATGGAAAATTAAGAATGGAAATAATAAATGCATTTTTCAAGTTTGTTTTCACTGGATTGTCAAATTTTGCCTGTACTGGAAAGAGATAAAGACAAGTAAAACTGATCGGAATGAAAATAACCGCATAGGCGATAAGCATGAAAGTTCTCATCTGACCGGAAAACATAAGGCAGAACCGAAAATCCAATAATAAGACAACGATGGCAAGCACTTCTATAATCCATAAAACGGTGGATTGCTTTAGATTTAATCGAAACGAAGAGAAGAAATTGGAAACAATGCTTCCTTCATCGGTGCGAATTCGCTTCATCATGGCGTAATAAAGAGCCGTTGTAGAAGCGCCAATGGTTACAACTGGCAAGCTGCATATAATCCATAAAAAATGCAAAATTAAAAGATCGGATAATAAACTGAGTACCCGTACGACGAGTGAATCGGTACTAAACATAAATAAAAGCCCTCCTAAAATGACTGCATGACAGCCTATTTTTTATCGTTTTGATACTGGACGAATCGATGCTATATGCATAAAATATTTGGAATCGGCATAGGTCTGCAAAGATTCGACATGAATATTCTCATTTTATCATATCCGACAAAAATGAGAAAGAGAAAATCATTAAGTAGTTGACAAATAAAAAAAACAGGTATATAGTAAATTACAGTAAAAGAAACAAAAGCGATGAAAGAGATAGTAGCTATTGGAACGCAGCCAGAGAGAAGGGACATAAGCTGGAAGTCCTTTTCTGAAAGAAAATAGTGAAAACCACTCCGGAGCTGTAATAGGAATAACTATTACCGCATTCCTGCGTTAAAGGATAAGGCTTGTAGGAGCTTGAGCGAAAAATCAAGGTGGAACCGTGCGAAATGAGAAAGCATTTCGATTTGTTATAGAGAACAGAAATGATGCGCACCCTTGGATAGATAAGAGATCTATCTAAGGGTGCGTTTTTGCATTTCATAGGTAGATTGAAAAGCAAAAGTGTATCTTATGTTTAGGAAACATAATAGAAAAAGACAAATAGTAGGAGGTAGGACACATGAAAGTATCATTTAAAAATGGCTCTATTCGTGAATACGAACAACCAATGTCTATTATTGAAATTGCAAAATCTTTAGGTGGAAGCATTGCTTCTAACGCCTGTGTAGCAAAGGTAAACGGTGAGGAAGCGGATCTTCGCACTGTGATTTCTGAAGACTGTGAGTTAGAATTATTTGATTTTCAGTCAGAAGAAGGAAAACACGCATTTCGCCATACAGCCTCTCATATTATGGCACAGGCGATGAAACGACTTTATCCAAATACAAAATTGGCGATTGGACCATCAATAGCAGAAGGTTTTTATTATGACTTCGATTGTGAAACACCTCTTACGCCAGATGACTTAGAAAAGATCGAAGCAGAAATGAAGAAAATCGTAAAAGAAAATCTCTTATTAGAACGTTTTGAATTGCCAAGAGAAGAAGCCATTGCTCTTATGAAAGAAAAGGAAGAGCCATATAAAGTGGAATTAATCGAGGATTTACCAGAAGGCGAAACAATCAGTTTCTATAAACAAGGAGAATATGTCGATCTTTGCGCAGGTCCTCACTTAATGTCTACAAAATATGTGAAAGCATTTAAGTTGACTTCCATTGCAGGAGCTTATTGGCGTGGAAGCGAAAAGAATAAAATGCTCACAAGAGTTTATGGTACCGCTTTTCCAAAGGCATCTGAATTAGATGCTTATTTAACAATGCTGGAAGAAGCAAAAAAACGTGACCATAGAAAATTAGGAAAAGAATTAGGATTATTTGCTCTGTTAGATGAAGGTCCAGGATTCCCATTCTTTTTACCAAAAGGAATGATTTTAAAGAATACATTGATTGATTACTGGAGAGAGCTTCATAGAAAAAATGGTTATGTAGAAGTATCCACACCAATTATGTTAAATCGTCAGCTTTGGGAAACATCAGGACATTGGGATCATTATAAAGAAAATATGTATACAACCGTTATCGATGATACAGATTTTGCTGTGAAACCAATGAACTGCCCAGGTGGAATGTTAGTTTATAAGATGGAACCTCATTCTTACCGTGATCTTCCAATGCGTGTTGGAGAATTAGGATTGGTGCATCGCCATGAAAAATCAGGAGCATTACATGGTTTATTCCGTGTTCGTTGCTTTACACAAGATGATGCCCATATTTTTATGACACCAGAGCAGATTACAGATGAAATCAAAGGCGTTGCTCGTCTTATCGATGAAGTATACAGTTTATTTGGATTCAAATATCATGTAGAACTTTCTACAAGACCAGAAGATAGCATGGGAAGCGATGAAGATTGGGAATTAGCGACAGAAGGTCTTAGAAAAGCGTTAGATGAGCTTGGACTTCCTTATGTTGTAAACGAAGGAGATGGAGCGTTCTATGGACCAAAGATTGACTTCCATTTGGAAGATTCTATCGGAAGAACATGGCAGTGTGGAACAATTCAGTTAGATTTCCAATTACCACTTCGTTTTAATGCAGAATACATTGGTGCCGATGGGGAAAAACATCGTCCCATTATGATTCACCGTGTAGCATTCGGTTCTATTGAACGCTTTATCGGTATTTTAATTGAACACTTTGCAGGCAAATTCCCGGTTTGGTTAGCGCCGGTTCAAGCAAAAGTGCTTCCGATTTCTGATAAAAACAGCGTCTATGCCGATAAGATTTATCAGGCATTAGAAGAAGCTGGAATTCGCGCTGAAAAAGATACGAGAGCGGAAAAAATCGGATATAAAATTCGAGAAGCTCAGCTTGAGAAAGTGCCATATATGGTCATTGTCGGCGCAAAAGAGGAAGAAGATGGTACCGTTGCCATTCGTTACCGTGACTCCGGTGAAAATGTGACAATGACATTAGAGGAATTCATTGCAAAAGTGAAAGAAGAAGTAAAAGAAAAGAAATAAAACAAAAAAAGTAAAAGAAATAAAATTTGACCCCATGACACGTCATATTTTTTACACGCAAGATTAACTAGAAGAAAGGGATTAAACAAACTTATGAAGATTACATTAAAAGATGGCTCTGTGAAAGAGTATCAGGAAGCAAAAAGTGTGTACGACATTGCACTTGATATTAGTGAAGGATTAGCTCGTATGGCTTGTGCAGGAGAAATCAATGGAGAAGTCGTTGATTTACGCACAATGGTAGAAGAAGACTGTGAACTCAATATTTTAACAGCAAAAGATAAAGAAGGATTACAAGCCGTTCGCCATACCGCTTCTCATGTATTAGCAGAAGCTGTGAAACGCTTATTCCCAAATGCAAAATGTGCCATTGGGCCAGCTATCGAAGAGGGATTTTATTATGATTTCGATGCGGAGCCTTTTTCAAAAGAAGATTTAGAAAACTTAGAAAAAGAAATGAAAAAGATTATAAAAGCAGGAAATCGTTTAGAGAAATTCACTTTGCCAAGAGAAGAAGCCATTGCATTTGCAAAAGAAAAAGAAGAACCTTATAAAGTGGAATTAATTGAAGAACTGCCAGAAGGCTCTGAAATTTCATTCTATCGTCAAGGAGATGGATTTACCGATCTTTGTGCAGGTCCTCATTTAATGAACACAAAGGGGATTAAAGCATTTAAGCTGATTTCTTCTTCTATGGCATATTGGAGAGGGGATTCTAATAAAGCGCAATTACAGCGTATTTATGGAACAGCCTTTGCAACAAAAGAAGAATTAAATGCTTATTTAGAGCATTTAGAAGATATTAAAAAGCGCGATCACAACCGCTTAGGAAGAGAAATGAAACTGTTTACAACAGTTGATGTTATTGGACAAGGACTTCCTCTTTTGATGCCAAAAGGACAAAAAATTATTCAAACACTTCAAAGATGGATTGAAGATGAAGAAGATAATAACAGAGGATATGTGCGTACAAAGACACCATTGATGGCAAAATCCGATCTATATAAAATTTCAGGACACTGGGATCATTATAAAGATGGTATGTTCGTCCTTGGAGATGAAGAGCAAGATAAAGAAGTGATGGCGCTTCGTCCAATGACTTGTCCATTCCAATATTATGTATACAAAGCAGAACAACATTCTTACCGCGATCTTCCAATTCGTTATGGAGAAACATCGACATTATTCCGTAACGAAGATTCCGGTGAAATGCATGGGTTAACTCGTGTGCGCCAATTCACTATTTCAGAAGGGCATTTAGTCATTCGTCCGGATCAAGTGGAAGAAGAAATGATCGCTTGTTTAGAGCTTTCTGATTACTGCATGAGAACATTAGGACTTCAAGATGATGTCACTTATCGTTTATCAAAATGGGATCCAAATAACCGTGAAAAATATTTAGGTGATGAAGAATATTGGGAAAAGACACAGGATACGATCCGCAAAATCTTACAGGAAAAGAATTTAGAGTTTACAGAAGCAGAAGGAGAAGCTGCATTCTATGGACCAAAGATCGATATTCAAGCGAAGAACGTATATGGAAAAGAAGATACAATGATTACAATTCAGTTAGATTGTGCCATTGCGGAAAAATTTGATATGTTCTACATCGATCAAAATGGAGAAAAAGCTCGTCCTTATATTATTCATAGAACATCTATGGGCTGTTATGAAAGAACACTTGCTTGGTTAATTGAGAAATATGCTGGTAAATTCCCAACATGGTTATGCCCAGAACAAGTTCGTGTGTTGCCAATCTCTGAAAAATATGCGGATTATGCAAATGAAGTAGCAGCGGAATTAAAGAAAAACCAAGTGCTTTGCAGCGTTGATAACCGTTCTGAAAAGATTGGATATAAGATTCGTGAAGCAAGACTTGAAAAGATTCCATATCTTTTAGTTGTAGGTCAGCAAGAAGAAGCGGACAAAACTGTTTCTGTAAGAAGCCGTTTTTCAGGCGACGAAGGAATCAAACCATTAGGAGATTTCGTTGCACAGATTACAGAAGAGATCCGTACAAAAGCAATTCGTAAAGAAGAAGCGGTGGAAGAAAAATAAAAAACTTTTTTTAAAATAAAAGGAGCTATCTGAAAATAGCAATGTCATTAAGTTAAGGTGACAAAACCTAGATCCCTATACCAGAAATGGTAT
>Cebus_capucinus_imitator_PRJNA485217_SSR105__coassemble_235_pt1 | contig 37344 bp, 30 predicted proteins | sample Cebus_capucinus_imitator_PRJNA485217_SSR105__metabat2_low_PE_004 | metagenome-assembled genome bin Cebus_capucinus_imitator_PRJNA485217_SSR105
AAAATCCAATATAATCACACAACTCTCCATTTTTATTCATTGATGGTTTTATATAAAAACCTATATTAGAATCATTGTTAATCGATTCTATATACCAATTGCCATTATATAATTTTATATAATAACCATCAGAATCTTTTTGAACTTCATATTTTTCACTATAATAAAAATGATAATGCTTTAATGGCGATAAAAAATTTATTGTAAAATGCCCATCTTGTACAAAGGATAACTGTTCTAAAATCAGTTGCTCCAATTCCTCATTACTAATCTCCTGTTCATAATCATTAATTCCGTCTATAATATTCCGTTTCGCCTCTTCCCATTTCTTATCACCACCAAAATAAGAATATCCTGCATAAGAATACTTTAGAACTTGAAAAAGAAAATGGATATCTGAAATCGCTTCCTCTTTTTTTATAGTTCTTTGTTCTAGAGGAAAAGAATTATTTCGGGAATCAAGTGGACTTTTTAAATAAGATAACTGGCTTTTCTTTATTCCAAGTTCCTTTGAAGGATATTGATACATATATTGAGAGATATCGTTACTTTTCATTTTTTTGTTCTCCATTCTTTTATTATTTGCTATCTCAAATAGTTGTTCCCATTCAGAATGAGTTGATATACTATATAAAAGAGCAATAATAACTGATACAATTACAAAAAAATAAATATATTTTTTATTTACTTTCATAAAGTACCTACCAATCTCTAAAATTATAAAATAGCGAGTTCAAAATTCATCTAACCATATCTGTTCAAATAAGAATTAAAACCTCTTTTCACCAAACATTTTTCGGCTATATAACATCATAGCATCAATTTCTAAATAGAATAACTACATTATCTATATAAATCTCTAGTATTTATATAATAATTTTTATATTGTATATATTATACATGATTCAGATCTATGCATATATCACATATATTCTCTAAATGCTTATCATGTGAAACTAGTATAATTATCTTATCTTTTTTCAGATCTAGTAATATTTTTCTTAACACTGATATACTTGTACTATCTAATGATGATGTAGGCTCATCCATTATCAAAACTTTTGAATTTTTCGAAAGTGCCTTAAAAATTGATAACTTTTGGTTTTCTCCTCCTGAAAGTATATTGCTCTCATTTTGAGAACATTCTACATTAATTTTTTTAATAAAAAAATTATATGTATTTATACAATTACTATCTCTATTTGCACTATTAGCCTTTAAATTTTCTTCATTTATATTATTTAATATCTTTTCTAATTCTACATCTTTTAATATGTAATCTTGAGATACAACTGAAAAGAATTCTTTTCTAATTTTATAAAGATCTAGCTCCTGTATATCACTTTGATTATAACTTACACTTCCTTCATTCATTTGTGTAATAAGTCCCATTATTATATTTAATAATGTGCTCTTGCCTACTCCATTATGACCTTTAATGCAATAAATATTACCTACTTTAAAACAAAAACTAAAATTATTAAATATGAATTTATTATTATACTTAAAAGATATTTTTTTTAGATTGATTTCATCTATAGTATTTATAAATTTATTACCATTATTTTCCTTATCAATACTTAAAAGTTCCTGTATTCTCAAAAAAGAGCTTTTACAATCTTGAAAAGATTTTCCTATATTTAAATAGTAAGAAATAGATGTCATAATTATATTAAAATAAGTTGTAATTACTGTAAATTCTCCTATCGAAAGTTCTTTATTGATTACTTTAATTCCTCCTACAAAAAAAATTAATATATTTGCAATTGATGACAATACACTATCTAACCCTGATGTAATATATGAGATTCTTGAAAAGTCTATTAATTTCTTGAACATATCATCAAAAGAACTTATAACTTTTGTTTTATATGATTCAAATGAAGAATCAATTTTTATAGTTTTTATATTCGTAATTTGCTCTGTTAATCTTACAAAAAAGTGATCTTGAGATTCCTTATACTTTAAATTTAATTTATAATATTTATTTTTTAATAATATATATAATAGTATATATGCAGGAACAAAAAAAAGTAATATTATAGCTATAGTTATATCGATATTACATAAAATATAAAATGAAAAAATTAATGTAATAAATTTAAAAAAGAAATTTAAATAGTTATCCAAAAAAAATAATACCAATACATTGGAATCTGTATTAATCCTTCTATTTAAATATAACGGATCATATTTAATAATTTCTAAATATGGTATTTTTTTTAAGTGTTCAATTATATCAAAACTGATACTAAAACATAATCTTGTTTGAATTTTTGCTGTAACTATACTGACCAAATATGAATTTATTATATTTACTATTAATAATACACTAAAAATATATATTTTCTTTCTAATAATTTTTATATCATCTTCATAAATCAACAAATCTATAAATTTCCCTATAAATGAAGGTATTATCAAAGAAATAATTCCAGAGACAATAATTAGGATTGATAAAAATATAATGGTCTTTTTAAACTTAGAAAAATATTTTTTAATATATTTTATCATTAATTTCTTCCTCTATTTATAAAAAGATAGGGAAAATCCCTACCTTTTTATAATTTTTACAAATTAGACATCGGATCCATTCTCGTTGGAGAACAGAACTGAGCACCACATAATTCTGAACATTGTGCACAAGCATGTGCACAAGCATTAACTCCTTGACACTCACATTTACCACCCAAAAAGCAACATTCAAATCGTGCACTTGCATCAGTAGGACTTACTAAATATTCCATGAACACCCTCCCTTCTAAAAAATATAATATATAACTAATCTAAATTGATTAATTATCCTTTCCTGTATAATTATCAAATATCTCTTGTAAATATGGCTCCAAATTATATTTATATGCAGAACATCTATCTACAAGATTATCAATTCTTCTTCTCGGACATCCTCCCATACAGATAGGAAGAATACTACAATATTTACATTCTTCATCTTCAGTTGGATCATATAACGCATATTCATATATTCTTGATTTATTGTCAAATGTTTCAGAAATATTTCCTAAACAATATTTCTCAATTCCTATATCTGACCAACACTTATATATATTTCCCTTTGGATCTATTACAAATGAATTAATACTATCTGCACAACAATTATTTGCTACCAATTTTGGATACTTATTATTTTGAAAATCAGCTCTTATAGTTTTATTAAAATAAAAATCAATATCTCCAAATTTATTAACAGTCAAGCAATGTTCTTCATCATATAACTCGTTTGTTGGTTCTACATATCCAAGATATGGTAATAGTTTTTGTAAATTATTTTCTTTTAATATATCAATAATTTCATATATTCTATTATAATTTTCCTTATCAACATTAATTCTTATAGAAGTGTTAGGTAAATAATCTATTGTATCCTTTAAATTTTTAATTATTTTCTTAAAAGTACCTTGTCCACCTTGTAAAAAACGTCTTGTATCATGTATATCTTCTGGACCGTCTAATGTTATTTGGATACTATGAACATTAATATTTTGAAGCTCCTCCGCTATTTCTTTTGTTAATAAATATCCATTTGTTACTATATTAGCACTATATGATATATTATATTTTTGGCATAAATTTATAACTTTATAAGAAAATTCTTTAATCAAATCAAATGCTAATAAAGGTTCCCCTCCATACCAAGATATTGATAATTGATTGATAGTTTTACAATACTTTTCAATAAAATTTAATACCAACTCTTGAGTTTCTACATCCATAATATAAAAATCATTATGTTCTTTTTCATAACAATATACACAATCAAAGTTACAACCAAGAGTTGGTGCTATTGTTAATCCTAAATATGTACTATTATAACGAGCCATTTGTTGATTATATCTTAAAATCTCTAACTCATCTACTGAATCTTCAATTAGAAAATATCCCTTTTCTAGTTCTTCTCTAAATCCTTTCTCTAATATCTCATAATCTCTCGTTTGAAAACACTTTTTTAACTCCTCAAAATTTTCTAAATCTATTGTAGCTAATGCATTTGACCTAGCATTATATGCTAAGATTTTTTTTTGATTAGATTTAGCCGGATAAAATGAGTTGAATCTTGATTCTTTCATTTGATATCTCCTTCCATATTTCAAACAACTCTTCTTTTCTTCATTGTTTTTACTATACCACTTCTTTTCTTTATATTTTATGACTTTTTAGGAAAATAAAATATTTTCCTAAAAAGTCATAAAATCTCTCCCTATATCTCTTATAATATATAGTATATATTACTAATTATTTTTGGAGGTATCTATATGCAAAAGAAAAAACTATTTATTACAATATTAACATTACTATTTTTATCTTTTTCTTCAGTCAATATAAATAATACAACCGGCTTTCCTACTGTTTATACCCCTCTTGAATATAAACCTAAAACAAATCAACTCCTGTAATGCTCTTATACTGTTCTCTTACAATATTACTATCTTTTCTTTCCTTAAATAGCACTAAGATCCAAAAGGCTTGTTTATAATAAGAACAAGCCTTTTCTACTTGTTCTTTATATCTCTCACAAAACCAACCTATATTAAAAATAAATTGACCTAATCTGTCTGCTCTCATAGCCTCCTTTGACAGTTGTATCCCTCTTTGACAAAGTTGTTCTGCTCTCTCAACTTGTCCATTTTCTTCTGTACCTATCATAAGATTTAATAAAATCAACGTTATATTTTTATAATAAAAAATAGAATCTACCTCACTCTTATCATAGTATTCTAACAAATGATCCCATATAGTAATTGCTTCTTCTTTTCTTCCCATCTCCGAAAGAGCCAATGCAAGGCAATTAATAATATAAAACTCCATTTCTGTTAAGTAAGTTTCAAAAATTGGAATTCCTTTTTTCTTCGTTAGAAAAAGACTTTTCCATAGTCTTTCTTCTAATTCCTCCCCTTTTATCTCTTTTTTATAATATTGGATCAATGCCATATGATATTGGAAAAATTGTTCATTTTTCACTCCGTTCTCCAAAGGATAAGTTCTAATTCTTTTTAACAAAGCCTCTGCTCGTTCCCACTCTCTTCTTTGGATATATAATGTCATTTTTTTTTCTAATTCTAACACATGAAAATCAACTGTTTTTAATGCACTATCATACATATCGGAATGAATATCGAAATTTTTTTTCAATTCTTCTAACTTTTTATAATTAACCTTTCTTTTCTTAGTTTCAATTCTAGAAATGCTTTCTTGTGTATAGACATCATCTGCTAACTTTTCCTGTGATATTTGATAGGCATTTCGAATCTTTTTTACAACTTCCCAATCCAAAGAAAGTTGTTTTCCTCTACTTTCCCATAAAAGGAAACTTGTTTCCTTTATGTGTTCCTCCTCATAAAATTTCAAAAGTGCTTTATAAATTTGATTTATTTTATATTTTTGTTCTGCTTCTACTTCACTATATTCATAGATCTCTTTTAACAATTCTATATGTTCTAATAGCCCTTGTAACATAAAATGATTGGTTAATAATTCAATGCTCTCTTCACATAATCTTCTAGCACTTTCATATTGTTTTCTTTCTACCTCAAATCTCACTAAGTCTAATGTAATTCTTGGATAAATACTTGTTTTACCATCTTCATCTTCTATTTTTTCATCTACATATTTTTTTATATTTTGTAAGAATAGAATATATCTTTTTTGCTTTTTCTTTGTCTTTTCCCCATGTTCATAATTTAATTTTTCAAAAAGGATTAATAATCTAATTTCTTCCGTTCCTATCAATCCCTCTGTCTGAAACCAATCTGGCATTGTACATTGAATACTTTTCTCTAGCCACTGTAACGCTTCTTCTTGCCTTCCATATTTCCATGATAATATTCCATAGATATAATAGATATACTGTCTATGTATACTATTTTTACTTGCAATTGTTTCATATTCCTCTAATAATTCTTTTATTTTCTCCTCATTCTCTTTCTGTAATTTTTTCTCAATCTCATATCTCAATTGACAGAGTTCATAATCTTTTTGTGGCAAAATATAATCAAACTTTTCTGTTGATATGCCTAATCGATCTAAGAGCCTTTCCATTACAAAATAATTTGGTATTCTTACCTGTGTAAATATTTTTGACAACTCACTTTGTGAACATAAGCCTTTACATAATTCTTTTTTCTTTATTTTCTTTTTCTCTATTTGATTCCATAAAAAACTTCCAATTCCAACGCTCATATTCATCTCCCCTCCTTACTCCTTTTTATTTACAAATATATCGTTATAAATTATATCTATTATCTGTAAAAGAAACAATCCCCCAACAAAAATCTAATTTCTCACATTCGAGAACAGTTGGCAGAAACTTATGGAGCGCCAATTTCTAACTCGTTATCTTTTCAAAAAGAACTAGGAGCATCGCTCCACTTTCGCAATACTCCTAGTTTCTTACTCCACATAGTTCTCCGCCTGTGCCATAAACATTTTATAATACAAACTTTCTTTATTTTTTATTAATTCAAAATGATTGTCAAAGCCAACAACCTTTCCATTGTCAATAACAAGTACCTTATCACATAAAACACTGCTTGACATTCTATGTGATATAAAGATTGTCATTTTCCCTTCTGTTAATCGTTCAAACTGGGTATACACTTCATTTTCTGACTTTGGATCTAATGCACTGGTTGGTTCATCTAATATAAATAGATTCCCCCCTTTATACAAAGCTCTTACAATTGCTATCTTTTGTTTTTCTCCAATGGATAAGTCGACACCTTCATCTTCATACGCCTTATTGAGTTCCGTATTCAATCCGTTCTCATACTTTGTATCCAAATATTCCATTTTTAATTCTTTCAACCAATGTAACGCTTTTTGATAATCTCCAGCTTCCCCACAAGCGATATTTTCTAGCATAGATACTCCAAATATTTTATAATCTTGAAATACCGCAGTAATATTGTTGCGATAGGACTCTTCCTCATACTGCCAAATATCAATTCCATTGAGTAAAATAGTTCCTTTTGTTGGTCTATATAATCGACAGATTAATTTAACAATCGTAGATTTTCCGGCTCCATTTAATCCGACTAGAGATATTTTTTCATTTGCATCAATTCGAAATGAGAGATCGGATAAAATATATCGTTCCGTTTCTGGATATTGAAAAGATACATTTTTAAATTCTAAACATTCAATTGTTCCATCTAATTTCTTATTGCCATAAACCTCTCCCTTATCTTCTAAAACCATAAATTCCATATATGGATCTAAATATCCGAATGTCTGGACTATCGTTACCATTTCAAAAATAAAGTCTCTAACAGTATTAAATAGTTGCATGATTGAATTAATATAAAACGTAAACTGCCCATAGCTTAACCTTTTGCTGCTATGGTTGATAAAGGTTCGGAATATAAGATAAGAATAAGAGATGAGCATTTGTAACAGATTAAATACCGAAATAATCCCTTTGAAATTTCCGCTCTTTTTATAGTATTCATACTTTTTTTCCGTCATATTTCTATTTTCTGTTCTCACTTTATTCGTCAATAGATCGGACATATTATATAGTCGAATATCTTTTTGCAATTTATCATCAAAACAAAGTCCCAAATAATAAGAAAAGTTTCGATTCAATACGACCAGTTTATCAAAAAATTTTTTTTCATATTTTTTAAAAGCCACATAAAAGATTGCGATAAGAACGTCCAATAAAATAATACAGAGCACTAAACTTTTGCTCATAATATATAAGATGGCAATTAATTCCACCATAAGAATTCCTTTTTTTACTACATTAGCAATGGAAAACACTAATTTTGTAATGGCATCTTGAACTTCCACAGCATACAATGCTTTTTGTCTCAAATTTAAATAATAGGGATTTTCAATTTTAGCATACGGAATTCTCATAATCTTATCCGATAACATCTGATTCATCTGATCATTGATGTAACGCTTCTCTATGTCAATTTTCCCTTCCATATATTGATTAAATATGTAAAATACAGTATTCAATATAACGATAAAAACAGCATATTCTATCATTTTATTGATACCTTTTCCTGTTGTCAATGCTTCTACAAAAAGAGCTGGTATATATAGGTTTAAAAGGGTCTGTATTCCTAATCCAATACTCGATATACCTAAAAAAAGATAATATAGGACAGAAACACTTTTTAGCAACTTAAAAAACAACTTGATTTTTCTCATATTCTCTCTCCTGATAGTATTTTCCTTGTAATGTGAACATTTCAAAGTATCTTCCTTTTAAGTTCATTAGTTCCTCATGTGTTCCTTGTTCTAAAATACCTTCTGAACCGAGTAAAATAATCCGATCACAAAATTTTGTACTAGCTAATCGATGTGAAATAAAAATCGTTGTTCGATTGTTTGCAATCTTATTAAACTGTTCATAAATCTCTTTTTCAGCTAGTGCATCAAGAGCTGCTGTTGGTTCATCTAATATAAAAATTTTTGACTTCTTATAAAGAGCTCTTGCAATTCCCATTTTCTGCATTTCCCCACCAGAAAGCTCTAACCCATTTTTATCAATATATTTATGAATAAGCTGATCAAGATTGTTTGGAAGCGCCTCTACTTTGCTTTTTAATCCAACTTGTTCTAAAACAGACCAGACCTTTGCTCTATCAATCTCGTTCTCTTTTCCCGCTATATTTTCGGCTACGGTATAAGATAACAGATTGACATCTTGAAATACAATAGAAAAGAGAGAAAAGAGGCTTTCATCACTTATCTTTCGTATATCCTTGCCTCCAATCAATAAATCCCCCTCAAACTCTCGAAACAAACCGCTCAATACTTTTATGAGCGTAGACTTTCCAACTCCATTATCGCCAACTAAAGCGATCTTCTCTCCTGCTTCGATTTTTAAATTCAAATTTTTATAAATATAGCGATTTGTATTTGGATATTTAAAACTAAAATTCTTTAGCTCAAGTTCCAACGTATCTCTATCTTGAAATTGAATGTCTTGTCCTTTTTCTTTTTTCAAATTCGTATCTATAAATGTAAAAAAGTCTACAACAAATAGACCCTCTCCATATATCGTTGCAAAATTAGTTATAATAGCATTTGCCGTCTGCATAAATATCGCCACAACCATAAAATACATCGTAATATCGGATATTGAAATTCCATTTCTCCCTTTTACAATTAATATTCCATAAATCGCAATATCACTTATGAGCAAAGTGATACTCCCGATTAAATTAGTCATATATTCTTTGCTTTTTATCTTTCGAATGATCATTTTATATCGCACTATTTCCTGCTTATATTTTTCAATTAATATTTGTTTAAAATGATATAAGCGAATATCTTTTCCGTATTGGAAGTCTTGCGTCACATTGTTAAAATATCTCTTCTTCCGATTTACTTTTGATAATTCTTCCCTATATTCATACTTGTAGGAAGAAGATTTCTTTTTCAAATAAAAAGTAACAAGCAAATGTATGAAAATAATACATACAACGATAGGTGAAAAGTAGCATAAGGCGATTCCAAATACGAATAGCTTCAAAAGCAACGCCGGTAATTCAAACAGAACATTATAAACTTTTTCTATTCCACTTTCCGAATTAGAACAAGCATCAAACGCAGAATCATATTTATTGAAAAAAGTCGTATCCTCCATATATTCATAACTGCTTGTAATAATTTTTTGAAAAGCATCTGCTAGATAATCAATTCTAAGAAAACCAATTCTGGCTCTTGCTCTCTCTTGTATGATATTACTCAATCCCCCCGCAATACTTCCAACTACTAAGAATATGAGAATACATCTCATAATCTGTAACTTATCGCTATCATTTAAATATAGATCCAGTAAAGTTTTTGGAGAAAAGACAATAATGCTATCAAAAATAACCAAAGTAACCATATAGAAAAAAGCCATATAATTTAAACTTTTATCTTTTTCCTTCAAGTTTTGATGCATCTTTTTCACAGTTAAGTATATAGATTTTATGTTTTCCATCGCATTCCCCTCTTTCTATACATACTACAAGGCTTTTCTCGAATTAAAGATAGAAGCCAAAATTTTAAGATCAAAAAAATCCCCTAGCGGTATTGCATTTGCCAGCTAGGAGATTTTTTATATTTTTCTCTTATTCAGTTACCTCTGCTGCCTCTACACCTTCTGCTTCTACTTCTTGCGTATCAACTTCTTCCTCATTTTCTGCTGTAACGCTTTCTCTTACTTTTGCAATGCTTGCAACCGTAATATCATCGTCCATATGAATGAGTTTTACACCAGATGTAATTCTTCCAAGTTCTGAAATATCATTTACTTGAAGTCTTATAACAATTCCCTGTGTTGTGATGAGCATAACTTCATTGTCTGGATCTACTGCTTTTACACCAACGACATTTCCTGTTTTTTCCATAATGCGGTAACATTTTACACCTTTACCACCACGGCGCTGTACCGTAAATTCGTCCATGCTTGTGCGTTTACCCATTCCATATTCAGAAACGATTAACAAGTCTTTTCCTTGTGTATTGAGCTGCATACCGATAACTTCATCGCCTTCGATTAAGTTCATACCGATAACACCCATAGATACACGACCGGTTTCTCTTACATCAGTTTCATTAAATCGGATACATTGTCCAAATTTTGTAACGAGAATAATATCTTTTTCATTATCCGTTGTCTTAACTTCGATAAGGTCATCTCCTTCTCGCAAGTTAATCGCTGCAAGCCCTGACTTACGGATATTTTCATATTCTTTAATTGGAGTTTTCTTTACAATACCGTTCTTTGTCGCCATAAATAAATATTTATGATCTTCGTATTCTTTAATAGGAATCACAGCTGTGATCTTCTCATTTGGCTGAAGCTGCAACAAGTTGACAATGGCATTTCCTCTAGCCGTGCGGCTGGACTCTGGAATTTCATATCCTTTTAAGCGGTAAACTCTTCCTGAGTTTGTAAAGAACATAATGTAGTGGTGCGTTGTTGTCATAAACAGCTCTTCGATAAAGTCTTCATCGATTGTCTGCATTCCTTTGATACCCTTACCACCACGATTTTGGCTCTTGAAATTATCGATTGTCATACGTTTAATATAGCCGAGCTTTGTCATGGCAATAACCGTATCTTCCCTTGGAATGAGATCTTCAATTGTAATCTCTTCATCATCAAATCCAATGGCAGTTCTTCTCTCATCTCCAAATTTTTCTTTGGTGATTAAGATCTCTTCACGAATGACACGCAATAATTGTTTTTCATCATTTAAAATTGCCTGTAATTCTGCGATTTTTGCCATTAATTCGTTGTATTCGTTCTCTAATTTTTCTCTCTCTAAACCGGTGAGCGCTTTTAAACGCATATCGATAATCGCCTGTGACTGCGCATCTGATAGAGCAAAGCGTTCAATTAAGTTCACTTTTGCTGTGGCGCTGTTTTCAGAAGAACGAATGATCTGAATCACTTCATCGATATGATCTAAGGCTTTTAATAGCCCTTCTAAAATATGAGCGCGTTCTTTTGCCTTATTTAATTCATATTCCGTTCTTCTTGTAACAACTTCTTTTTGATGCTCCAAATAATAATAGAGCATATCATGTAAGTTCAGAACTTTTGGTTCTCCATTGACAAGCGCCAATGCATTGACACCGAATGTATCTTGCATCTGGGTATGTTTATAGAGCTGATTTAATAAGACATTGGCATTGACATCTCGTTTTAATTCAATACAGATTCTCATACCATTTCTATCGGATTCATCTCGAAGTTCTGCAATTCCTTCAATTCGTTTTTCTTTGACAAGCCCTGCGATTTTCTCAATTAATTTTGCTTTATTTACTAAGTAAGGGAGCTCCGTTACAACAATTCTCTGTTTTCCAGAGTTCATAGGTTCAATCTCAGTAACGGCACGAACTTTAATTTTCCCGCGTCCAGTACGATATGCTTCTTCAATTCCTCTTCTTCCAAGAATCGTAGCCCCAGTTGGGAAGTCCGGACCTTTTACAATTTCTAAAAGCTCTTCAATTGTTGTATCCCGATCTTCCAACACTTGATTATCAATTAATTTTACAACAGCGCTTATAATCTCATTTAAGTTATGAGGCGGAATATTCGTCGCCATACCAACGGCAATTCCTGATGTTCCGTTTACAAGAAGGTTTGGATAACGAGCTGGAAGAACCGCCGGTTCCTTCTCGGATTCATCAAAGTTTGGTGTAAAATTAACGGTATTTTTATTAATATCCGCAAGCATTTCCATAGAAATTTTGCTAAGTCTTGCTTCTGTATAACGCATAGCCGCTGCACCGTCGCCGTCCACAGAACCGAAGTTTCCATGTCCATCGATCAGTGGGTATCTCGTTGACCACTGTTGTGCAAGTTTTACTAATGCTTCATAAATAGAGCTGTCACCATGAGGGTGAAATTTACCCATCGTATCTCCGACAATACGGGCACACTTACGATGTGGCTTGTCGGGACCGTTGTTTAACTCTATCATTGCATATAAAATTCTTCTCTGCACAGGCTTTAATCCATCTCTTACATCTGGCAAAGCTCTGGCAGCGATAACGCTCATGGCATAGTCAATGTAGGATTTCTCCATTTTCTCTACAATGTCTACCTCTTGAACCTTATCGAAGATTGTACTATCGTCCATATTTACCTCCTAAATATCCATTGTTGCATATTCTGCATTTGCTTCAATGAATTCACGTCGTGGTTCCACTTTATCACCCATTAATGTTACAAAGGTTTCATCTACTTTTGCTAATTCATCATCATCAATGGATACACGAAGTAAAATTCTGTGCTGTGGATCCATTGTTGTCTCCCAGAGCTGATCCGGATTCATTTCTCCAAGCCCTTTATAACGCTGTACTCTTACGTTGCTGTCTCGTCCGATCTCTGTCATAATCTCATTTAATTCTGTATCGCTATATGCATACCAGACTTTTTTATTTTTCTCCACTTTGAATAGAGGTGGTTTTGCCAAATACACATGACCTTGTTTAATAAGCTCTGGCATAAAGCGATAGAAGAACGTTAAGAGCAACGTTGCAATATGCGCACCATCGACATCGGCATCAGTCATAATAATAATTTTATGATAACGAAGTTTGCTAATATCAAAATCTTCATGAATTCCTGTTCCAAAAGCAGTGATCATCGCTTTGATCTCTTCGTTTGAAAGAATTTTATCAAGGCGAGATTTTTCTACGTTTAAGATTTTTCCACGAAGAGGTAAAATTGCCTGTGTCGCTCTTGAACGGGCAGTCTTTGCAGAACCTCCAGCGGAATCTCCCTCTACGATATAAATTTCACAGTTTTCTGGATTTTTGTCAGAGCAATCTGCAAGTTTTCCAGGAAGTGACATACCGTCAAGGGCAGTCTTTCTTCTCGTCAATTCTCTTGCTTTTCTTGCGGCATCTCTCGCTCTTTGTGCAAGAAGCGCTTTTTCACAAATAATTTTAGCAACAGCTGGATTTTGCTCTAAGAAATAAGTGAGCTGTTCGCTGACAACGCTGTCAACGGCTCCTCTCGCTTCACTATTGCCTAGCTTTTGCTTTGTCTGACCTTCAAACTGAGGTTCTCCAATCTTTACGCTAATAATCGCTACAAGCCCTTCACGAATATCTTCTCCGCTCAATGCCGCATCGCTTTCTTTTAGAATTTTATTTTCTCTTGCGTAGTTATTAAATGTCTTTGTTAAAGCATTACGAAATCCTGTTAAATGCGTTCCGCCTTCTGGTGTTGTAATGTTATTGACGAAGCTATAACACCCTTCGTTGTAAGAATCGTTATGCTGCATCGCAACTTCCACATAGACGTCATCTTTTGTACCTTCACAATAGATAATATCTCCGTAGAGCGGATCTTGTTTTTTATTTAAATAAGCAACAAATTCCTTAATTCCGCCTTCATAATGGAACACTTCTTCTTTCACATTCTCAGCTCGTTCATCTCGAAGGACGATTTTTAGATTTTTCGTTAAAAATGCCATTTCTCTAAGGCGTTGTTTTAACGTATTGTAATCATAGACCGTTTCTTCAAAAATCGTTCCATCAGCTTTAAAACGCACTTCCGTTCCAGTGTGATCGGTTTCTCCGATAACTTTTAGCTCATTCATAATTTTTCCACGTTCATAACGCTGAAAATGAATTTTTCCATCACGGTGTACTTTTACTTCCAACCAATCAGAGAGAGCATTTACAACGGAAGCGCCTACTCCATGAAGCCCTCCGGATACTTTATATCCGCCGCCGCCGAATTTTCCACCGGCATGGAGAACGGTATATACGAGTTCAATCGCAGGGCGCCCTGCTTTATGGTTGATTCCAATTGGAACACCACGTCCATTATCTCTTACTTCAATTACATTGTCTTTTTCAATTGTGACATAAATAGTATTACAAAACCCTGCAAGCGCTTCATCTACCGCATTGTCTACAATTTCATATACAAGATGATGAAGCCCTCTCGCTGAGGTGCTTCCTATATACATACCAGGTCTTTTGCGCACAGCTTCCAGACCTTCTAATACTTGGATTTGATCTCCTCCATATTCGGTACTCATTTTTATTTCCTCCTATTTCTGAACAACAGTTCCTTGGCTCACATGATAAATTCGATTGATCGCTAACTGACTATGAACAAACTCATCGAGTCCCGTACAAGTGATCATTGTTTGAACCCCTTCGATGCTTCCAAGAAGAAAGTTCTTGCGGTTCATATCCAATTCTGACAACACATCGTCTAATAACAAAATCGGGGTGTCATGGATCACCTTTTTTACAAGTTCAATTTCAGCTAGTTTTAACGATAACGCCGCTGTTCTCTGCTGCCCTTGGGAACCATATTTTCGAATATCAACTTCATTCACTTGAAATCTAATATCATCTCGATGAGGTCCAACGGTTGTCGAACATTGTTTTTTATCAATTGCCTGTTTTAATTTTAATTGTTTTTCAAATTCCTGAACATTGCAATTACTTTCATAAGCAATAGAGAGTTGCTCCTTATCGCCTGTCAGATTCCTATGAATTCCTACGATGATCTCATTTAACATAGCAATAAAATCTTGTCTACGATTCATAATCTCTGTCCCATATTTTATCAGTTGATCGTCCCATATTTCAAGTGTTTCTTCGAAATCCGAACGAAAATTCAGCTGTTTTAAGAGATTATTCCTCTGTTTTAATACTTTATTATACCTTGTTAAATTATGAAAATAAATAGGATCTAATTGACAAAGTTCCAAATCGAGAAAACGTCTTCGCTCCCCTGGTCCATTTTTAATCAACGAAAGATCTTCTGGCGAAAAGAAAATAATATTTAACAATCCAAACAACTCACTGGATCGATGAATGGGGATCCCATCGATAGCAGCACCCTTAGCCTTGCTCCGTTTCAAATGCATATCGATCTTATGCGGAACGTCTTTTTTTCTTAAATGCACACGAATATGAGCTTCCGGCTGTTCAAATTTTATTAATTCTTTATCCATGCTTGCCCGATGAGATTTCGTCGTAGCGCTTACATAGAGCGCCTCTAAAATATTGGTCTTTCCCTGAGCGTTATCTCCGTAAAAAATATTGGTTCCCTTCGCAAATTTCAGATCTAAATGTTCATAATTTCGATAATTTAAAAGTTCCAGCGATTCTATTATCATAATAATTCCTGTCTATTTTTGAATTTTAATTGTTTCCCCTGCAAATGTCACTTCATCTCCGTCATAGAGTTTTTTTCCTCTCTGTGTGCAAACTTCTCCATTGACTAAAACTTCTCCATCTTGAATCACGATCTTTGCCTCTACGCCAGAACCAACGACATTGGCTGCCTTTAACGCCTGTCCTAATTTAATAAACTCTTCTCTTAACTGAATGATTTCCATTGTCTTACTCCTTTTCTTATGAATTAGCTGCAACATTAAAGTTAACAGGTAAAATCAGATAAATATAGCTTTCTTCCTCATCTTTGATAAAACAAGGTGCCTTTGGATTCACGAGATAGATGGTGATTTCCTCATCATCGATCACTCGAAGAGCGTCCATTAAAAATTTCGGATTAAATCCAATTAAAATATCTTTGCCTTCTTGTTGGATCATAATATCTTCTTTCATCGATCCGATAGTGGACTGGATTCTTAACTCCATATTTGCATCTTCAATATGAATAATAATTGGTTTTTTCTCAGATTCACGAATTAATAGAGAAGCGCGATCGATACAATCTAAAAATTCTTTTTTATTAATGCGGATCTTTGTTTCATAATCGCTCGATAACATTTGGCTAATGCGGTAGTATTCCCCTTCTAATAAGCGGGAGACAACTCTTGTTGAATCAAACTCAAATAAAATGTGTTTTGTTGTAAAGTAGATTCGAACATCTTTCTCCGCCTCGCCGGATAAGATTTTACTAATATCATTTAATGTCTTTCCAGGAACGACAACTTTGATAGAATCATAACTTTCTTTTAGTTCGATGTTGCGAATAGAAATGCGGTGACCATCGAGTGATACAACATTTAAGCGATTGCCATTTACTTCAAATAATTCTCCTGTCATTAATTTGTTATTTTCATTATCGGAGATAGAAAAGATCGTTTGACGAATGACCTCTTTTAATGTGAATTGAGATAATGTAATAAATTTATCTTTTTCCACTTCTGGTAAATGAGCGAAATCTTCTCCTGATTTTCCGGAAATATTAAATTTTGCTTTTTCACAGCGAATAACCGCTTGATATGCATCATCAGTTTCGATCGTCACGTCGTTATCCGGAAGTTTTCTTACGATCTCCGAAAATAATTTTGCACTGAGGGCGATTTTCCCTTCTTCTAAAACATTGCCGGATACGATTGTTTCAATACCTAGTTCCATATCGTTGGCAGTTAATTTAATTTCGTTATTTTTTGCTTCAATTAAAATACATTCTAAAATCGGTAATGTCGTTTTGTTTGATACTGCTTTTAATGCAATAGAAACACCATATAATAAATTCGATTTTGGACAAATAATTTTCATATTGTGAATAACTCCTTTCGGGGATAAATAGATAGATATATATAAATAAAATTCGTAGTCATAGTAGTAGGCAGTGTTAAAATGTGGATAAGATAGGGGATCCCTCATAACAAGAGGGGATCCCTCATGGAATAACTATGTGAATAACCTAAGAATTGATTTTGAATAACTTGTACGTTATCCACAACCATCGATCATAGGTAATTTCATGCACAAAGAATACACACAAAAATAACATCTTATTCACAATGGGCTGTGAATAAGATATTATCTTAAAAATCAATCATTAGCTAGGGTTAATCTTCTTAATAATGACGTCAATCGTACCTTTTAAAGAAGGATTTTTCGTTAAGTCGTTCTCAATTTTCTCAGCACCGTGAATAACCGTTGTATGATCTCGTTTGCCTAACATATTGCCGACATATTGAAGAGAAGCGTCGGTTAATTTGCGGCATAAATACATGGCAATCTGTCTTGGATAGGCGATTTCTTGGCTCTTTTTCTTAGATACCATATCAGAAATCGAGATATTATAATGTTCTGCAACGGTGTTCATAATGAGTTCAGGTGTGACTTCTTTATGACCTTCCGGTGTGATTAGATCTTTTAAGGCTTCTTCCGCTAATTCAACATTGATCGGTTTTCTCTCTAAAGCAGAATAAGCGCAGATCTTATTTAAGGCGCCCTCTAATTCTCGAATATTGGATTGAATATTGTTTGCCACATATTGCATAACATCATCGCCAATATTGAGTCCGTCTAATTCTGCACGTTTTTTAAGAATTGCCATTCTCGTTTCGTAGTCAGGGGATTGAATATCTGCCGTTAAACCCCATTCAAAACGAGAACGAAGCCGTTCTTCTAAAGTTTCCATGTCTTTTGGAGGCTTATCAGATGAAATAATAATCTGTTTTTTCGCCTCATGAAGGGTATTAAATGTATGGAAGAATTCTTCCTGTGTACTTTCTTTTCCAATAATAAACTGAATATCATCGATTAATAATACGTCGATATTGCGATATTTATTGCGGAATTCCGCATTTTTATCATGGCGAATGGAATCGATCAGCTCATTTGTGAACTTTTCACTTGTTACATAGAGAACTTTGGCATTTGGGTTATGTGCCAAAATATAGTGGGCGATCGAATGCATAAGATGCGTCTTGCCAAGTCCAACTCCTCCATATAAAAAGAGAGGATTGTATGCTTCCGCCGGTGCATCTGCAACGGCTAAACTGGCTGCATGAGCTAATTTATTGTTGTTGCCAACAACGAATGTGTCAAATGTATATTTTGGGTTGAGATTGTTATAAATCTCTGGTACTGGAGCGGTTTTTGGCTCAGAAATAGAAGAGGAAGCACTTACTGTTTGGCTTCCAATTTGACTTTCTAAAATAAAATCTATCGTATATTGTTTTTGAAGAAGTTCTTCGATTGCCATTTGAAGGTACATATCATAGAACTTCATTTTAATGAAGTCAATACCACGAGTATCTAATTTGCTGTCTACAATAAATGTGATTTTATCATCAGTGACTTCAAATACTTTCAATGGACGAATCCATGCATTGATGGCTACTTGAGATACATCGTGTTCTTTTTCAACCAAATAGAGTATATCGTTCCATTTTTCTTCAATTGTCTTTTTCATATTGTTGTTTACTCCTGAGTTTTTTGGTTCCATATCGATTTACATACTTTCGCTTATATATATACTATAACATATGTGGATTTTTTTCAATAACTGATTGTGTATAACTTTTAAAAAACAGATACTATTATAATAGGAAGAAAGAAAAATCTGTGGATTTGTATGTGGATAAACAAAATAACATATTCACACAGAAAAAATTGTGGAAAATCAAGGGAAAAATACGAAAACAGCGGTTTATAAACAAAAAAGGAAAAAGTTATGCACAAGTTGTCAACATTTTGTGGATAACTTGTGTAAGAGGTGTTTTTTACCTGTGAATATGTGTGGAAATAAAAAAAAACATAGGAAATACTTGACGTTTCAAGTCTTGACCCTTATAATAGGAGTGATGTTCTTATCAATAAAGGGATTTTTATGCCAATTTATAAAAATCTTGAACAAGAATCGTTTGAATATTAGTTATAAGATTATTAGTAATGAGATAAAAGGAGGTGCTTTGAATTATGAAAATGACATTCCAACCTAAAAAAAGACAGAGATCTAAAGTTCATGGATTTAGAAAAAGAATGAGCACTGCTAATGGAAGAAAAGTTCTTGCTAGCAGAAGAAGAAAAGGTAGAGCTAAGTTATCAGCATAGGTCGCAGTAATGTGACCTTTTCTTTTCTTTATTTGATTTATGAATTTGTTTTATAAGAGACAATAAAATAAGGACATCAAACGAAGAGGATTTGATTGTGAAACGTTATGAATCGTTGAAGAAAAATAAGGATTTTGTTACTGTATATAACAGTGGAAAATCGTTGGCAAACCGTTATCTCGTTATGTATGTGAGAAAAAATGAGCTTTCATACAATCGGATTGGGATTTCGGTTAGCAAAAAAGTAGGAAATAGTGTAGTAAGACATCGGATTACAAGATTGATTAGAGAAAGTAATCGTTTACATGCAGATCAGGTAGAGATAGGATACGACATTGTCGTCATTGCTAGACCATCTGTAAAGGGGAAGGGCTTTTCTGAAGTAGAAAGTGCTTTCTTACATTTGGCTAAACTTCACCATCTGTTAATTGAGGTGAATTAGAGTGAAAATTGTTAAGAAATTTTTGATATACTGCATTCGTTTTTATCAAATAGCTCTCTCACCATTGAAAGGGAGAGGCGTATGCAGATATACTCCAACGTGCTCTCAATATGCAATCGAAGCAATTGAAAAATATGGTGCGTTTAAAGGGAGTTTGTTAGCGGTCTGGAGAATTTTAAGGTGTAATCCGTTCTCAAAAGGCGGCTACGATCCAGTACCGTAAAACAGGAGGGTAAAGTAATATGTTGTTATTAACTCAGCAGGGCGGATTTTTAAAGCCGTTTGCAATTGTGATGGGTTGGATCATGGAATGGATATTCAATATTTTGAATGCCATTGGAATTGGTAACGTCGGTTTAACCATCATTTTATTTACCGTTGTCATTCGTTTAATTTTATTACCAATGACAATTAAGCAGCAGCAGTTCTCTAAAATGAACCAGCTTATGCAACCAGAGATGAAAAAGATCCAGAAGAAGTACCGTGGTAAAAAAGATCAGGCTTCTATGGCGAAACAAAATGAAGAAATTCAAGATTTATATGCAAAATATGGCGTGAGTCCATCTGGAAGTTGTTTACAGATGTTAATTCAGATGCCAATTTTATTTGCATTATATCGTGTTATGTATAATATTCCTGCATATATTGGTTCAATTAAAGATATATTCGTTAATATTATTACACCAATCCAACAAGTACCAGATTATGCAACAAAATTTTATGAAGTACAACAGGCTGCAAATATTCAAAAGGGAATGATCGATCTCGTTTCACAAGGGCAGACTGATATTACTGTCAATCAGATGGTTGACGTTATGAACAAATTTACACCATCTGCATGGGAGCAGTTAAAAGATGCTTTTCAAGGAAATCAGGCAGTGCTTGATGCTATTGCAACAAATGTGCCAAAGATTCAAGAATTCAATAACTTCCTTTTTGGAATTAACTTAACAGAAAGCCCAGCCAATGCGGGAATCTTTTCTGTTTATATTTTAATACCATTAGCATCAGCCTTTTTCTCATTCTTATCTTCTTATAGTATGATGAGCAGAAATACGACGGATAAAAATGATCCGACTGTAAAGATGACAAAAGGTATGATGATCTATATGCCAATTATGTCTGCATTCATCAGTTTTGGTGTGCCAGCCGGTTTAGGTCTCTATTGGGCGATCGGTTCTCTCGTTATGTGGATCCAACAGATTTTAATTAATCGTCATTTAGATCGTATGGACGTTGAGAAATTTATTGCAAAAAATAGAGCAAAGGCTGAGAAGAAAGCTGCGAAAGGAAAGAAATCTTTCATGCAGAAAATGGCAGAAATAGAAGCAAAAAATGCAGGTGTTCCTGATGAGACAGAAGAAAATCAGAGAAGCATCAGCGATATTGCGTCCATTAGTACAAAGAAAGTATTGAGTAAAGCAACGACAGCAAGTGATGGAAAATCAATTAGTGATTTAGAATCTCCTACTCAGACAGATGCCAAAATGGGAAGTATTGCGTCAAAAGCAAATATTATGTTACACTATGAGGATAAAAAGTCAGGGAAGAACAAAGGGGGCAACAAGTAATGGAATTTGTTGAATTTAGAGGAAGAACTGTTGATGATGCTGTTACAGAAGCAACAGTTGCTCTTGGGGTTGCAAGCAGTGACTTAGAGTATGAAGTAATAGAAAAAGGAAGCGACGGATTCTTTGGAATCGGCAGAAAACCTGCTATTATTCGTGCTAAAATGAAAAAAACTTTAGTGGACACAACAAGAGAATTTGTTGAAAAATTAATTCATGCTATGGGTGTTGAAGCTAAAGTTAATATTCAATATGATGAACAAAATCACAATATGGATATGGACTTAGTTGGAGATGATATGGGAATCCTCATTGGAAAAAGAGGACAAACACTTGATTCTTTACAATATTTAATTAGTCTATTTATCAATAAAGAAAGTGATACTTATATCCGCTTAAAGTTGGATACAGAAAATTATAGAGAACGCAGAAAGAAAACACTAGAGAGTCTGGCAAAGAATATCGCTTTTAAAGTGAAACGAACAAGAAAGCCAGTTGCTTTGGAACCGATGAATCCATATGAACGAAGAGTGATTCATTCTGCTCTTCAGAATGATAAATATGTATGTACCAAGAGTGAAGGCGAAGAACCATACAGAAAAGTTGTTATCATGCTGAAAAAGTAAAAAGATGCTGAGAACGAGAAGGCTGCCTGAGAATTGGGCAGCCTTTTTCTTATAAAGGGTGAAAGTTATGATGAAAACAGATACAATTGCAGCAATTGCAACCGCTATGACCAATTCGGGAATTGGAATTATTCGCATTAGCGGAGAGCGAGCGATTCCAATTATAAAAGAAATTTTCCGCCCAAGAAATGCAAAAAAAGAGATGGAACAGGTGGAGAGTTATACAGCTCACTATGGTTTTATTGAAGATCAAGGGGAAGTGATCGATGAATGTATCGTTCTTGTAATGAGAGCGCCGTCCACTTATACAAAAGAAGATGTGGTAGAGATCGATAGCCACGGCGGCGTGATCGTTATGAGAAAGATTTTAGAGCTTGTGTTGCGCCATGGAGCAAGACCTGCAGAACCAGGAGAATTTACAAAGAGAGCTTTCTTAAATGGAAGAATTGATCTGTCACAAGCGGAGGCGGTGATGGATTTAATTTCTGCTAAAAATGAATTTGCAATGGAAAGTTCTTTAAAGCAGTTGCGAGGAAGTGTGAAGAAGAAAATCGAGAAACTCCGCAAAGACATCATTCATCAAGTGGCGTTTATTGAATCGGCTCTTGACGATCCAGAGCATTATAGCGTCGATGGATATGGAGAAGAATTGTTAGAGATTATTCGTCCGGTGGAGCGAGAGATCAACCGTTTAATTGAATCTTCCTCTGATGGAAAGATTTTAAAGGAAGGCATTAAGACAGCCATTATCGGAAAACCGAATGCAGGAAAATCTTCTCTGTTAAATGTCATGGTAGGAGAAGAGAGAGCCATTGTAACGGAGATCGCAGGAACGACAAGAGATACGTTAGAGGAGTCCATCTATATTCATGGAATTCCACTTCAGATCATTGATACTGCCGGAATTCGGGATACTGAGGACATCGTTGAGAAAATTGGTGTCAATAAGGCAAAAAATACACTCGATGAAGCGGATCTTGTCCTATATGTGATCGATGGTTCCAAAGAATTAGATGAGAATGACTTTGCTATTATGGATTTAATTAAAGAGAAAAAGGTCATTACCCTCGTTAATAAGGCAGATCTTGAGAAACGAATTGAAACTTCAGAAATGGAACAGAAGTTAAAACAACCGGTGATTGCCATTTCAGCAAAAGATGAGACAGGAATCGACGAATTTTATGATGCACTGAAAGAGATGTTCTTTGAAGGGCAATTAGAATTTAATGATGAGATTTATATTACAAATATGCGCCATAAGACAGCACTTATGAATGCGAAGGAAAGTCTTAGCCAAGTGGTGATGAGCATTGAAAATCAGATGCCAGAAGATTTTTATTCAATTGATTTAATGAATGCCTATGAAGAACTTGGATTTATTATTGGTGAATCATTGGAAGAAGATCTTGTCAATGAAATATTCCGTGAATTTTGTATGGGAAAATAAGGAGGAAAAACGTGGCATATTTTGAAGATACCTATGATATAGTAGTAGTCGGTGCAGGTCATGCAGGCTGTGAAGCAGCCCTTGCCTGTGCAAGACTTGGATTTGAAACAATCTGTTTTACTGTCAGCATGGATAGCGTGGCGCTCATGCCATGTAATCCAAATATCGGTGGAAGTTCTAAGGGGCATCTTGTAAAAGAAATCGATGCCCTTGGCGGTGAAATGGGTAAAAATATTGATAAAACATATATTCAGTCAAAGATGTTAAATGAATCAAAAGGTCCGGCGGTACATTCCTTGCGTGCGCAGGCGGATAAGCAAAGCTACACATATGAAATGCGTAAAATTATGGAAAACACAGAGCATTTAACATTAAAACAGGCAGAAGTCGTAGAGATTTTAACTGATGATCAGAAAGTGACAGGAGTAAAGACATTTTCAGGAGCGACTTATCACGCAAAGGCGGTTGTTCTATGTACGGGAACGTATTTAAAGGCTCGTTGTATCTATGGTGATGTGAGCAATTATACAGGACCAAATGGACTTTCTGCGGCAAATCATTTAACAGATTCTCTAAAGGCGCTTGGCATTGAGATGTATCGTTTTAAAACAGGAACACCAGCTCGTGTTGATAAACGAAGCATTGATTTTAGCGTAATGGAAGAGCAAAAAGGTGATGAGAAAGTCGTTCCATTTTCTTTTACAAATCGTCCGGAAGATATTAAAAGAGAGCAGATCTCCTGTTGGCTCACGTATACCAATGAGAAAACCCATGAGATTATTCGCAATAATATCGATCGCTCCCCTTTGTATTCAGGAATGATTGAAGGAACAGGACCTAGATATTGTCCGTCTGTGGAAGATAAAATTATGAAGTTCCCAGATAAAGATCGCCATCAAGTCTTTATTGAACCGGAAGGGGAATATACCAATGAGATGTATGTAGGCGGTATGTCAAGCTCTATGCCGGAAGATGTTCAATATGAGATGTATCGTTCTGTAAAAGGAATGGAAAATGTAAAGATCATTCGAAATGCCTATGCCATTGAATATGATTGTATCAATGCCACACAGTTAAAACCATCTTTGGAATTTAAACAAATCGAAGGGCTTTTTAGCGGTGGACAGTTTAACGGAAGCTCCGGATATGAGGAAGCGGCGGCACAAGGGCTTATGGCAGGAATCAATGCGGCTCGTAAGTTACAAGGAAAAGAGCCGATTATTTTAGAGCGTTCCGACGGATATATTGGAGTGTTAATCGACGATCTCGTAACAAAGGAAACTCATGAGCCATACCGTATGATGACATCAAGAGCGGAATATCGTTTGTTGCTCCGTCAAGATAATGCGGATCTTCGTTTGACACCGATTGGATATGAGATCGGATTGATTGAACAAGAGCGCTATGATTCTCTCAATTGGAAGAAAGAAGCGATACAAAAAGAGCAGGAGCGTTTGGAAAATACCCATATTGGCGGAAAGAAAGAAGTCCAAGAGCTGTTAGAATCTTATGGAAGCACTCCATTAAAAACAGCGGTTTCATTGGCAGAGTTAATTCGCCGTCCAGAACTTTCTTATGAAGGGATCGCTCCAATTGATTATGAGAGAGAGGCGTTGCCGGAAGATGTCATTGAACAAGTGAACATTAATATTAAATATGATGGTTATATTAAGCGCCAGCTCCATCAGGTTGAGCAATTTAAGAAATTAGAGGCGAAGAAAATTCCGGAAGATATCGTATATGAATCCATTCATAACTTAAGAAAAGAAGCGATTCAAAAGTTAAATGCCATTCGTCCAGTATCCATTGGACAGGCAAAGCGTATTTCAGGGGTATCTCCATCGGATATTTCTGTTCTACTCATTTATTTGGAACAGCTTAGAAGATAGGGGGATTGTATGGAACAGTTAAGAAAGAAAAGTGAACAGTTAAACATCGCTTTAGATGAAAAACAATTAGAACAGTTTCATCTTTATTATGAACGGTTAGTTGAGAAAAATAAAGTGATGAATTTGACTGCGATTACAGAAAAAGATGAAGTCATTGATAAGCATTTTATCGATAGCATCGCTTTAAAAAAAGCCACTGATGTAACAAAACCGCTTCGTATTTTAGATTTGGGAACGGGAGCGGGATTTCCAGGAATTCCATTGAAGATTGCATATCCAAATCTCAACATTACTTTGTTAGATTCTTTGAATAAACGAATTAAATTTTTAAACGAAGTGATTGAGGAATTGCACTTGGAAGGGATAAACGCCATTCATGGAAGAGCGGAAGATTATGCAAAGCAGAGCGATTATCGAGAACAGTTTGATCTTTGTGTTTCTCGTGCAGTTGCAAATCTTTCTACTTTAAGTGAATATTGTCTTCCTTATGTAAAAGAAGGGGGCTGTTTTATTTCTTATAAATCAGGTTCAGTGGAAGAGGAGTTAAATCAATCGAAAAAGGCAATTTTTGAATTAGGTGGAAAAATAAAAGATGTCATTCCATTTTCATTGCCAGAGACGGATATTGAGAGAACATTTGTTATCATTGAGAAAGTGAGAAAGACACCGAAGAAATATCCAAGAAAAGCGGGATTGCCATCAAAAGAACCAATTGGAGTAGAAAAGTCGGATACAAAGTAAGAAGGCAATGAGTCAAACAGTGAATGGAATACGATTGGGAAAAAGCGTGGAAGAAATAGTTCATATTGTTTGAGTTTTGTATAATATAAAATAAGGGGCTGCTTAGAAATAAAAAATTTATCTATGAATAGAGAGGTTTATTTAACTGCTCTATGTTAGATAGAAGTTTTGATTTCTGTGGCCCCTTAAAGATATGCAAAATACGCAAGTGCATATCGCATAAACCATATATCCATAGTACGAAAAATTTAGAAGAAAATGTCGCACACTCTTAAAATTTCCTGTGGTTGTTCTAAATGTGGGAGATGTTTTGTATTTGGAATCATGGAAGATTCAATGGCTGGATTTAAAGAAGTATAAGCAGCGATTGTCTCTTTTCCATGTGGTTCCTCTTCTCCCATAATCATATAGATGCTGTTGTTAATGGACTTTAGACCATGAGAAATATTTAAGTTTGTAAAGTGGGATTGAATGCTCGCATAAGTATATTTGGAAGCGGATCCACTTTTATGAGAAGCCTCATGACAAAGTGCTATATAGTTTCGTTTTATATTTCTTGCATCGCTAAAGTATTTGGTGCGAAATTGTTTTTTAATAGCAGGAATGCTGCTGTTGATATTAAAAATCATAGTTCCGATAATCGGAAGTTCTAGGAAGTTCTTTAAAAGTTTATGTCGCTTTGTTGGCATCTTATTTAATTTGGAAAGAGAGACAGGATTGATCAGCATTAAATTGCGATAATACTCGGATTCCATCTGACACGCCATAACGGCAAAACTGCAAGAAGCGCCGCTGGCGATAATATCTGTTTTGCTTCCAATTACATTGCGCACAAAATCATTTAAAAACTGCACATACAAGAAGTTTGTATACGTCATTTTCGGTTTTTCTGAACGCCCACACCCTGGAAGATCTAAGGTGTATACAGTATGATGTTCAGAGAGGGTATTGATTAACGATGAAAACTCACGTTCAGAACTAAGGTGAGAACAATCATGAATCAATAGGAGTGGAGAGCCCTCTCCTTGTTTTGTATAAAAGATATCTCCAAAACGCCAAGCGTAAGTATGTCCATTTGGAGAATATAAACGGTCGTTACGGCAGGCAAAGTAAAAAATGCTGCGATTGAATGCATAGGCAGCAGTAACAGTTAATGTACTGAGGACAGCAATACTCGTTAGTTTTTTTGATTTGCTCATAGTTTTATTGACTCCTTTCCTCAAATATTAGAGTGATTACTTTCTATTATATGTCAAAAAGAGTATAGATACAAATTAATTTTTGTATAATTGGAAAAATCGCTTTTCAGAACGGAAAAGATACGCTATGATAATAGGTAGAAATGAAAAAAGGAAATCGTTCTAGGCAGAATGCTAAGGACTAGTGTGGAGAAGAATAGGAAAAGTTTCCTAATAAAAAATAGTAGAAATAAGTGAAAAGATTGAGAGGAAAAGAAATGAAAGAAAATTTAGTTGAATTATTATCACAACATATGACTGGACTTTCTAAAGAAGAAATCGAAAAATTATTAGAAGTTCCAAAAAAAGTGGAAATGGGAGATTATGCATTTCCATGTTTTCGTTTAGCAAAAGAATATAAAAAAGCGCCTCAGATAATTGCAGCAGAACTTGCAGAACAAATCGGGGGAGCGGATTTCCTTTCTAAAATTGAAGTGCAGGGAGGATATATTAACTTCTTTGTAGATAAAGAACTGTTTGCGAAAAAAATTATGGAACAGATCAGTGCCGAAGATTTTGGTTCTTCTCATATTGGAGATGGACAGACAATCTGTATGGATTACTCTTCTCCAAACGTTGCAAAAAACTTCCATGTTGGACATTTAAGAACAACGATTATCGGAAATGCTCTCTATAAAATCTTTAGTAAGCTCGGCTATAAAGTGGAAAGAATCAACCACTTAGGTGACTGGGGAACACAGTTTGGTAAGTTAATTGTCGCTTATAAAAACTGGGGCAACAAAGAAGCCATCGAAAAAGATGGAGTTTCTGAATTGATGAAAATTTATGTAAAATTCCATGAAGAAGCGGAAAAAGATGATTCTTTAAATGATGAAGCAAGAGCATGGTTTACAAAAATGGAGCAGGGAAATGAAGAAGCCCTTGCCATTTGGGAGTGGTTTAAAGAGATTAGTTTAAAAGAATATATGAGAATCTATGATCTCTTAGGCGTATCCTTTGATTCGTTCAATGGGGAGAGCTTTTATCGTGATATGACAGAGAAAGTCGTATCTACATTAGAGGCAAAAAATCTTCTTGTAGAGAGCGATGGAGCGAAAATTGTGCCGCTTGATGACTATGATATGGCTCCATGTCTTGTTACAAAGAAAGATGGAAGTTCTATCTATGCCACAAGAGATTTAGCGGCTTTATTATACCGTCATGAAACATATAATTTTACAAAATGTCTCTATGTAACAGGATTAGAGCAACAATTACATTTTAAACAAGTATTTAAAGTAATTGAATTATTAGGATATGATTGGTATCAAGGACTTCACCATATTCTATATGGGCTTGTTAGCTTAAAAGAAGGAAAGATGTCCACTCGTAAAGGACAAGTTATTTTTGCGGAAGATATTTTAAACGAAGCGATTCAGAGAATCCGTGAAATCATTGAAGAGAAAAATCCGGATATTGAAAACAAAGAAGAAGTTGCGAGAATGGTCGGTGTTGGAGCGATTATTTTTAATGATCTCTACAACCAGAGAATTAAAGATGTTATCTTTAGCTGGGATAAAATTCTTAACTTCGACGGGGAAACAGGACCATATGTGCAGTATACTCATGCAAGAGCTGCCAGCGTTTTAAGAAAAGCAGGAGTAGAAGAAGTTGGATTGGATATTGATTATAGCGTATTAACTGATGAAGCGAGCATGGCATTATTAAAAGAATTGAGCAGATTCCCACAAGTTGTCGTAGATGCAGCAGAGAAATTCGAACCATTTGTCGTATCTCGTTATAGCGTTGCTGTGGCTCAATCGTTTAATAAATTCTACCACGATTGCCAAATCAATGTAGAAGATGAAACAGTGAAGATGGCAAGATTAAAACTTGTAATGGAAACAAAGAAAATTATTCGTGATTCTTTAGCATTATTAGGAATTGGCGCTCCAGAACAGATGTAATCGATGATAAATGAAAATAGCATATAGGGAAAGAACGTAAAAAAAGAGAGGGACAAATGATCAGGTTGGATCATTTGTCCCTCTCTTTGTATGATTTATGTGAAGATAATGAGTCAGAAACTTGTGATTCATCAGTTTTTAACGAGTGTCCATGAACGTGAGATGTTTAAAAATGTGTTTCTCATCATGGATCGGATTGAAGGTTCTGATACCAAGTTTTTATTTGATTGGAGTCATCGCTATTTACAAACACAACTATGTCTTTTAATTGGATTTGTAAAATTGGTAAATCATTTTTATATAGAAACATCATACAGCGACCTGTTTCTTTTCCTTTAAAATATCCGATATTGTTTTTGGCACTGGAAAGACCGTTTGTGCGGATAAAGTTATCTTCTGGTAAGGAATCCAGTAATGTAATCGATTCTATTTCTTCTTTTGTAAATTCACATTTATATCCAGTAGATGAAATAGTTATTGTATTGGAATGAGACGTCACTTGCATCTCAATATTCTTTGTCTGAAAGACAAGGGAGAATGACCAAAGGCAGAGCGCAATTGTTCCGACAATGATAATTCCACAAATAATTCGGGCGGCAGGACGTGCCATATTAAAAGAAAGATTTATGCTATTCATGCGATCTTGTACGAGAATATGGCGATCGTGAGGATTGCTGTACCAACCGTTTTTCCAATATTCATCATCATCAGTATAAAGAGGAGAGGAATCAGTTGCTAAAATTTTTCTCTTCTTTCTTTGAATCGTTAAAAGTGGAAGAAGAAAAAGGAAGGCGGTCAGCATTTGCAATACGAAGAACACCATATATACACTTAACTCAATCCAATCTTGTGTTATAAGCAAAAAAGCGAGATACAACCATGAGAATGTATTCATGATGGAAGCAGTGAGAAGTCCTATTGTCCAAGTGTGTTTTATCATGTGATTGATAGTAAGATTGATTTCGGAACTTTCGCTGTATACAATCGTTTGTTTTCTTACGATAAGTCGATGAAAACATAAAAATAAGATGGAAATGAATAATGTTGTTCTCCATAATATACAATCCACATAGTCATCTTTCGTAGGCATAGAATCTACAAAGGTCATAATACCTGTAAAAGTAACGAGCAGCAGAAGCGGTATGTGCCATTTCCAACTCCATACTTTTCGGGAAGACATGGAAGAAAGGCTCGTATCGATATAGACTTTATGCCGATTCGACTCATCGATCCATTGATTTTGTACTTTCAAAGCATATAATCGCTTATGAGGTATGAGAATTAAAGCGTAAAGTCCAATTAAGTATTCAAAAAGCCAGATAGACCATAGTAGCATAAAAATCTCGAAACTAAAAAAACAAAGAACGCATAGGAATCCACCAATTAGTAAGTTGATTAGGTGAAAATAGTTCCAATATTTTTGTGTTTTCTTGCAGAGTTGTTGTACCGTTTCATTTTGCAGTTTTGAGGCAGGAATATGAACACCCATTAACATTCCTTGGCTATACTCATCGCGTTTTCCGTAGGAAACTTTGCAGAGCAATACGATACTTAGATCAGTAAAAAGAAAAATAACGAATAAGACAATGTTCATAGCTTACACCTCCATAACGGTAGGATTCATGCGAGAAAATACTTCCTCACATAATTTCAGGAAATCATCTTTTTGAACCCCTTTTAGACAGGCTTCCGCAGATAATAATTGAAGCTCTTCCTCTAATTTCTCACAGTAAAGCGCCGCTTCTTGTCGGACTTCACAAACAGTGGCTCCTTTTCTTCGATCGATTTCAATAAAACCTTCGTTTTTTAAAATCTGGTAGGTCTTATTTACAGTCATTGTATTAATGCCAATATCTTGCGCCATTTGTCGAACGGTCGGTAATTGTTCACTGGCTTTTAATTTCCCTGTTCCAATACCCATAACAATCTGATTGCGTAACTGAACATAGATTGGAATATCGCTTTTCATATCAAGTGTTAGAATCATAGTATCACCTCCAATTATGATGATAAAAATGAAAAGTTATATATACATTGTTTCTTTATTACGAAATTACTCGCTCATATTTAAGCATCAAAACGTATGCATATAGTATCATTTGTATTATCTATTATAATACAAATAATACTATGAGTCAAGAAAGCGGTTATTGGAATTTCTTCAACATCACAGGGGGATAAACGGATATTTGTGTTAGCAATGATTTCTTTATTCTATTTTTTATATGAGGATTCTATCTCAATTCACATGGTATAAGTGGAATATAAAATATTCTAAAAATGCTATGGACACAGGATAAGAAAGCTGATATGTGTAGAATTTTATGATGAATAGAAAGTATCCATGGCATAAGTGGAATATAAAATATTCTAAAAACGCTATGTACAAGGAGAAGAAGGCTGATATGTGAAGAACTTTGTGATTAATAGAAAGTGTCTATGGCATAAGTGGAATATAAAATATTCTAAAAATGCTATGGACAAAGGAAAAGAAGAAAATGTTTCACGTGAAACAAAGTAGCAAGTCTCATAAAAATAGTTTTATAATTATTATGTTTCACGTGAAACGTGATAGTTCTGAGAAATTTAATAAATGAAGTATAGATACGAGTTATGTTTAGTGCTATAATAAAAAACAATGAGATATTTAAGAAATATCCGTAAAAGAAAAAAATCAAAAAAACAGAAGGATTGTCATAAAAAATAAAAAATGACAAAATACAAGAAGAAAAGGAGGTACTCCGTGGGAAGAATTATAGCGATTGCTAATCAGAAAGGCGGAGTGGGTAAGACAACAACTGCCATTAATTTATCAGCTTGCCTTGCAGAAAAAGGGAAAAAAGTGTTAGTTGTTGATTTAGATCCACAGGGAAATACAACAAGTGGACTAGGCGTTGATAAAAATCAACTGGAAAATACAATTTACGAACTAATTCGTGGAGAATGTGAAATTGACGATTGTATGATTAAGAATCAGTTTGAGAATTTATCAATTCTTCCAGCCAATAGAAATTTAGCAGGGGCAGAACTGGAACTGATTACAGAAGATAATATGCAATATATTGTCAAAGAGAAGTTAGATGCTATTAAAAAACAATATGATTTTATTATTATTGACTGCCCACCAGCGCTCGGTATGTTAACGGTTAATTCGATGACAGCTGCGAATACAGTGTTAGTTCCAATTCAATGTGAATTTTATGCATTAGATGGTCTATCACAGCTCATCTATACAATTGAGCTTATTCAAAAGAGTTTAAATCCGGATTTAGTGATTGAGGGCGTTGTATTTACGATGTATGATGCCAGAACGAATTTATCGCCTCAAGTAGTGGAAAATGTGAGAAATAATTTGAATCAAAATATTTATGAAACAGTGATTCCAAGAAATGTGCGTTTAGCAGAAGCACCAAGTTATGGTATGCCAATTAATGTGTATGCTTCCCGATCAGCAGGAGCAGAAAGTTATCGAAATTTAGCAGATGAGGTTATAAAAAATAGAAAGGTGGTATAGCCATGGCGATGAAAAGAGGTTTGGGAAAAGGGTTGGATATGTTAATACCAACAGAACCTCATGGAACAAAGGAAAAGAAAAGTACAACAAAAAACAATAGTCAAAAAGAACAAAAAGAAAAAATAAAAGAAGTTATTAAAGAAGTAGAAGTGATTAAAGAGGTTGAAAAAGAGGTAACACTTGATATTAGCCTTGTAGAACCAAATCGGGAACAGCCGAGAAAACAATTTGATGAAGATTCTTTAATTGAGTTATCAGAATCGATCAAACAGGTTGGGATTATTCAACCATTAATTGTACAGCAAAGAGATGGATATTATGAGATTATTGCCGGAGAGAGAAGATGGAGAGCCGCTAAAATGGCAGGGCTTAAAAAAGTTCCAGCAGTAGTTCGAAATTATTCAGAGAAAGAGATTTTAGAGATCGCTTTAATTGAAAATATTCAGAGGGAGAATTTGAACCCAATTGAAGAAGCGCTGGCTTATAAGAAATTAGTGGAAGAATTTGATTTAAAACAAGATGAGGTGGCGGAGAGAGTCGCAAAAAGTAGGACAGCCATCACGAATACAATGAGACTGTTAAAGCTAGATGAGCGTGTACAACAGATGTTAATAGACGATATGATTTCCAGCGGCCATGCTCGTGCAATTTTAGCAGTAGATGATAAAGAGGAACAATATAAGTTAGCACAGAAAGTCTTTGATGAGAAATTATCCGTAAGGGAAGTGGAAAAACTCGTAAAATTAGTTCTGTCTCCAAAGGAAGAGAAGAAACAGGAACCGAAAGTTGATTTTCTTTATAAGGAGATCGAGGAAAAGATTAAAAATATTATAGGAACGAAAATTTCTATTAAGGCAAAAGATAAAAATAAAGGGAAGATTGAAGTTGAATATTATTCTCAAGAGGAATTAGAACGAATTGTTGACTTATTAGAACGAATTCAAGAAGTACAGTAATCACTTAGTAAAAATAAAATAACAGAGGAAAAAAATATGTATCAATCAATTGTACAATTATTAGATCAGTATTTAGGGCTTACAATGGAACAATTTTTATTTCTCGCAGTTGGAGTTAGCTTGATTATTAATGCAGTATTATTTTTATGGAATATCATTCAGCAATGTGGTATTCGAAAAACTCGCAAACGTTATGAGAATCTGATGCGTGGAAATAAAGATGTCGATTTAGAGGAATTGATTTTAGCAAAGTTTGCAGATGTAGAAGAAATGCAAGATATTATGGACGAACATGAAGATATGATGGAAGAAATCCGAGATGAGCTTGCGATGAATTTTAGCAAGAGCGGTTTAGTTCGTTATGATGCATTTGATGCGATGGCCGGTAAGCTGAGCTTTGCATTAGCAGTTTTAAATCAAAATAACACTGGTTATTTATTAAATGTTCTATATGGAAGAGAAGGCTGTTATACTTATGTAAAGGAAATTGTGGAAGGAAGATCAGAGATTGAACTTTCAGAAGAAGAAGCGGAAGCTGTTCAAAAAGCAGTAGAGCAAGTTCCATATGATGCAGAAGAAAAATAAGAAGAACAGAAAAATTGATAAGAAAGAGAGGTGTCGCATATTAATTCATTTATGAGAACAATTGGGTTCAAAAATATAAAGAACCAAAAGCAGATGGATAAGTTAATGAATTGGATTGTAAAAAATTATGATAGAGATGCAGTGATACCAATTCCAAGTGCAGACACCACTTATGTTCAAATATGGAAAGACTTTGGAGATGGGTTTGGCATTAGCATAGTAGGCGAATTGGAAGAAGATGAAATTAATGTGGAATATAGTTATCCCTATGTAACTGGGTGTGAATTTGCAGAAAAAATGGATCTTCAGATTGAGAAAATTTCAAGTCGAGAAGCCTACGCCGGAATCAGTGAAAATGTAAATGTTGGAGTATCACTTATCTTTTTCTTGCAAAATGCAGATGAATTTTTAAAAAGACGATATGCAAAAGATTACTATTTTGTTGGAGATAGAGTTCATTTAGCGGGATTGGCATTAAGAGGTGTTGTCTTATTGGAACTCAGTAAAGATGAAGAACAAAAAGAAGAAGAAAAGTTAAAGATTCGAGATCGCAATCAATTGATAGAAGCAGCACGAGCAGGTGATATGAAAGCGATTGAACTATTGACATTAGAAGATATGGATACATATACGAGAGTTACAAGACGATCCAAGCGAGAAGATATTTTCAGCATTGTCGATACATATTTTATGCCATATGGAATAGAGAGCGATCAATATTCGATACTTGGCACCATTTATAAAGTCGAGGAAAGTGAAAACCAACTGACAAAAGCAAAGATATACCTTTTATCCGTAGAATGTAATAATCTACATATTCGAATTGCCATTGATCGAGAGCATTTAATGGGGGAACCCTTATGTGGTAGAAGATTGAAGGCAAATATATGGCTTCAAGGAACTGCTGAATTTATAAGATGGAAATAACTTGACTTTATGATGGTCTAGGAATATAATAGTAATCGAGTGTCCGTGTTTATTACAAGCACAATCGGTCAGGAATTCCAGTTATGAAAAAAATGATTCAAGTAGCAATGAGGGAATGACAAGAAAACAATCCAGTGAGTGAGTTTCACTTATCAGGTTTGAACGGTGTTTGCGAATGTAAGAAACTTGTGACAAGTGAAGTAAGTCGTTATAGCTCAGCTGGATAGAGCGACCGCCTCCTAAGGAGGAACTAAGGTTATCCCTTTTGGAAAAACTTTCGAGTTCGAATCTAGTTAAGAAGAGTAAAAATTGACACAAAGGTGTTACCCTAAAAGGGGAGTGCTTTGATGTCACCAACATGAAAAATAATAGTAATTAACAGCTTCAAAAGAGCTGATAATTAAATAAAGGTTGCCATTACCGAAAAGCCGGAAAATAGCGTGTTTTCAAGGAAAAATGGCATTTTGTCTCGTTAGTTAAATGGATATAACAGGGTCCTCCTAAGCGGTAGATGGTTCGAGTCTATTTAACTGAGGAGGCACATATAAAACTTAATAAATTTACAAATGTCCACGTAGCTCAGCTGGATAGAGCACACGCCTCCTAAGCGTGGGGTCGGAGGTTCAAATCCTCTCGTGGACGCCAGCAAACAACGCTGCAAGCCTTTATTATCAAGGGTTTGCAGCTTTTTTTGTTGTGCCGCGTACCATAGACGAAGCCATCTACCGATAGTAGAGGGGGCTTAATTGTTTATGTGTTACTGTGAAAATTCTTGCTAATAGGAAACGAATAAAAATGGAGGGCTTGCTAAGAAAAATGGACTTCTTGCTAATTTGAGATTTTAGCCTGCTCTCTGGGCGGAGAGCAGGGCTGCCAAAGTATTTGTGAGCTCTGGCGATTTCTGAAGCTGCTCCACCAACGCTGCCAGGTCTAAGGTCTGTGCCTGAGGCTTTTCCGGTTCCTGTGGAGGTTTCGCATTCCGCAGATCAGGATTAGCATAAAAGGCACTTTCAAACCTCTGGGCGTTGATCTTGCGGTCCTCGTCAAGGATATGGGCGTACACTTTTGTAATCATATCAATTTCAGCGTGCCCCGTGTCTCCCTGGGTGGCTTTCAGAACGCCGTGATTGAGTTTGAGCTTATAGGTGGTACTGGAATGTCTGAGAGAGTGGAAATCCACATTAGGCAGTCCGGCTTTTTCTTTCAGCAGAGAAAATTCTTTCTCTATAATCCGATTTTCACAGGGGCGCCCGTTAGGCAGGGCAACCACTAAATCGAAGTCTTGGTATTCATCACCGAGGAAGCTCTTTAACTCGTCCTGTGCCTTTTTCCATTCACGGAGGATATAAACTTCCACAAAAGATATTTCTGCTGCTGTCCATCCAGCCGGCTTTGAAGAAAGCCGCAGGGTTACCAAAAGAGGCGGAGAAGTTGCGGGAATTGCGAGAAAGGCATTGGAGGAACAGACAGGGGCTCCGGTTATTACCAGCATGAAAGCCGCTGATTTCCATAATCTTCTCACATCCATCATAGAAGCAGCTCCAACTTTGATTGAGGAAGAAGATGGCGAAGACACAGAAAACAACGAATAATTAGCACCGTGGAAATGTGCATAACAGACTATTCCACCAATGAAAAACAGCATTCACAGCATATGGAAAAGTCCAAGGGCTTTCCCACATCCTGCAAACACTGTTTCCCACAGCTCCATAAGACAGCCAGTTATACACATTCCCACAATGCCTGCTGCTGCGAAATCCATCCCATCCTTTCCTATCCTTATAAAAGAGCAAAAGAAAATGAACACATAAAAAAAGAGGGAGTACAGCCACCGAATTAGATAACGGTCACTGTACTCCCTCTTTGTGTTTCAGAAAGTGTCCAAAATCAACACTTTTCCGTGCAGTTTTAAGGCATGAGGAGGGATAGGACAAATCCTATTGCCTCTGTCATTTCAGCGTTGCAGAGCCGAAAAAATCCACTGTTTTCAACCCTTTTCCTCACTCTTTTTGCTCCTAGTTGTCCGATAGAGAGGACAGGCAATAAAAGTCACCCTAAAACTCTGTTTGCAGCTATGGATACATTTACGGCATACCTTGTTATATTGGCGCCTGCCATTCTCGCCGAGAAAGAAGCTCCCTTCCTGTATGCTGCGTTCTTACCTGCTTGCTTTAAAGCTGAAAGTGACTTCCATTACCGTCTGGTGCCGTATGCTTCGGGAAACTCCAC
>Cebus_capucinus_imitator_PRJNA485217_SSR105__coassemble_238_pt1 | contig 37165 bp, 34 predicted proteins | sample Cebus_capucinus_imitator_PRJNA485217_SSR105__metabat2_low_PE_004 | metagenome-assembled genome bin Cebus_capucinus_imitator_PRJNA485217_SSR105
GAACCTTAAGTATTTTTAGACATTATCTCATACCGAAACTCTAGAAACAATCCACTAACTTATTTGACGCTTACTTACCACAAGACTTTTTACACACCTTAATTCCACTCCACAAAAAAAGAGATACAAAACTCAACATTTGAGTTCTATATCCCTTTTTCGTTCTTTTTTAGATTTTATAAACTTTTATGGAGTAAAGAAAGCACAGTGCTTAAATCTTCCACTCCCATCTGTCCTGGAGCAGATGCTTTTCCGGCAGCCCCAAAGGTCAGAGCAGAGCCGAATACTTCTCCACAAAGTCGGCTAATGACACCTGTCCCTGCCATGGACATTGTAATAATCGGACGATCCGCATAGTTTGTTGTCATCTCTTCTGTTGCACATAATAATGTCAATACATCTTTTTTGCTCTTTGGCATTACTGCAATTTTAGGAATATCTGCTCCTAAGTCTTGCATCTTTCTTAAACGAGCCACAATGTCTTCTTTCTCCGGTGTTTTGTCAAAATCATGATTAGAGGCTACCACTTTCACACCGTATTCATGAGCCACTGCAACTACTTCTTTCACCGCTTCATCTCCTGTAAATGCTTCCACATCTACAAGATCAACAAGTCCAGTTTTTGCAATATTTTGATTTAATTCCACATAAGCCTCAGTTTCAATGGCTTTTTCTCCACCTTCTTTTGATGTTCGGAATGTGAATAGAATTGGAATTTCTCCTAATACTTCTCTTAATTGTTTTGCTGTTTCTTCTACTTTTGCAAAATCAAAAATATCTTCATACCAATCAACACGCCATTCTACAACGTCAACTGGTGTTTTTAAGATGCAATTAGCAGATTCTATAATTTCTTCTCTTGTCACTCCGACAATAGGAACACAAATCTTTGGAATTCCTTCGCCGATAGCAACATTTCTCACTACAACTGGTTTCATTTTAACCAACTTCTCCTTTCTTCTTTTTCACGAATTCTCTATCGATATCATTTCTTCTTCGAGCTATGAAACAAATAAAAGAAACAAATAAAATTTGTCCTCTATTCCTATCACATTGCTCCTAGTCTTATTCATAACGAATATCTAAGATTTCTTTCATATATTCGATTGGCATTGGCTGTCCTGTCCAAAGTTCAAAAGCTGCGGAACCTTGGAATAACATCATGCCAAGTCCGTTCATTGTTTTACAGCCGACTTCTTTTGCCATTTTTAAAAGTGCTGTTTCTCTTGGGAAATATACAATGTCCACAACAATTAAGTCTGGTTTTAAGAAAGATTTATCAGGAATATATGTTTGTCCTTCTAATGGTTTCATTCCCATACCTGTGGCATTTGTAAATAAATAGCTATCTGCAATCTCTTCTTTTAATTTATCAAGATCGGCTAAATCATAGAGTGTCGCTTTGCAAGATGTGTTTTCGTTGATCTTTCTCACTGTTTCCTCTGCGTTTGCCCAGAATTTATCTTTCTGGTTAAAAATTGAGATCTCTTTTACGCCATCTAACGCCGCTTGAATTTCAATGGCAGTGGCAGCTCCACCTGCTCCTATAATTGTCATTTTCTTTCCAATCACATCGATATTGTTATCTTTTAACGCTCTCATATAACCAATTCCGTCTGTGATATGTCCTGTTAAAACACCATCTTCATTGACAATCGTATTGACTGCTCCACAAAGTTCAGCTGCTGGTGATAACTTATCTAAGTATTTATGAACAACTGTCTTATTTGGCATGGACACATTAGAACCTTTCATCTTTAAGGCGCGAAGTCCTTTTACCGCATCTTCTAACGTATCATTGTCCACTTCAAATGCAAGATATGCATAATCCAATCCAAGTTTCGCAAATGCTTCGTTGTGCATCGCTGGTGAACTGGAATGTCTAATTGGGTATGCCATTAATCCGATTAATTCTGTATGTCCTGTAATTCTCTCTGCCATTTTACTCTCCTTTTCTAATATCCCTATTGCCATGATACTAAAGTTAGAAACTTGCAAATCTAGTATCAAACGTCCATTTATATAGTTTCATAAAAATCTCTTTATACCCTCATTATAACTCGTTCTCTTTCATAGTTCTAATATATCTTTTTTAAAATTTTGATAGATTTTTCTTATCATTTATTATATAATGGTGAACAGATTGCAAATTTTTTGATACTGGAGGTACGTATGACTTTAAATCAATTACTATATTTTCAAACAATCGCAACCTACCAACATTTTCGACAGGCAGCCACTGTCCTTAATCTCTCTCAACCAAGTTTAAGCCAATCTATCTCCTCTTTGGAAGAGGAACTTGGAATTCCTCTCTTTGAACGTCAAGGCAGAAATGTCCGCTTGACCAAATACGGAAAGATCTTTTTAGAACACGCGGATTCGGTTTTACGAGAAGTTCGCTTTGCCAAAGAACATATGAAACAATTGGCAAATAATCAAGGACATGTGGATATCGCTTATGTATTCCCTCTGGCTGATTATTACATTCCTCATATTGTTCGAAAATTCCTTCAACAAGAAGAGAATAAAAATATTACCTTTAGTTTCCGCCAAAATCATACAACCGATATGATCGCCGGTCTGAAATCGGATCGCTACGATGTGATCTTTGGTTCCTATGTAAAAGATGAACCTGATATTGAATTTATTCCGATTATTCATCAAGAAATTGTGGTTATCACACCAAAAGGGCACCCTCTTACGAAATTAGAAGCCGTTCCTTTAAAAGACCTTGAGCAATTTCCTGTCATCGGATATGAAGATACTTCCGGACTTGGGAAGTTTACAAAAGAAATCTATGCATCTTATGGACTTTCTCCAAATATTGTGTGTGAATCTCCAGATGAAAATGCCATCTCTTCTCTCGTTGCCGAAGAGTTTGGAATTGCTCTTGTAGCCAATGTGGATCTGTTGAAGAAGAAAAATGTATGCATCTTACCGATTGCAGGTTCCCCTCTTCAACATACTGTATATCTTGCCTATCGAAAAGATCGCTATCAGATTCATTCCGTTAAGAACTTTATTCGATTTATTCAAGAATATGGCACTCAATTATAGAGGTGCCTTTTAAAAATACACGCTGCTTCAAAAACTGAAATGGGCAACTATTATATTTTTCCATATTCTTTTGCTAATTTTTTAAATGCCTGCAATGATTTTTCGATTTGCTCTGTCGTTACGCAGTAAGAGATTCTTACATGAGATGGACAGCCAAAGCCTGTTCCTGGTACGAGGAGTAAATCGTATTTTTTTGCCTTTTCACAAAATTGCTCGGCACTTTCTTCAAGTGCTTTTGGAAATAAATAAAAGGCTCCCTTTGGTTTTACACATGAAAATCCAAGTTCAATCAAACCATTATATAGAAGATCACGATTTTTCTCATAGACGGAGAGATCGCTCACTTCATAGGCACATTTTGCCACCACTTTTTGAAAGAGAGCCGGAGCGCATACATATCCTAACGCTCGCCCTGCCCCGCAAACAGCTGCATACACTTTTTTTGCCTCGTTCACTTCATCTGGCACAATCACATACCCAATCCGCTCTCCAGGTAAAGATAAGGCTTTACTAAAAGAATAACAAATTAATGTATTTTTATAATATTTCGTTAAAAATGGAACTTTATATCCATCATATACAATTTCACGATATGGTTCATCGGAAATCAAATAAATCGTATGCCCATACTGCTGCTGCTTTTGTTCCAGAACAGCTGCCAACCGTTTCACTGTTTCTTCCGTATAAACTGTCCCTGATGGATTGTTCGGAGAATTGACGATAATCGCTTTTGTCTTCTCCGTACAAAGTCTATCAAACGCTTCAAAATCAATCTGAAAATCATCTTCTTTTGCAGGAACTACAACTAATTTTCCACCAGCTGCTTCTACAAAACATTGATATTCTGGGAAAAATGGTGCAAATGTTAAAAACTCATCTCCTTCATTGGCAAGCGCTTTAAAACAAATGCTAATAGACGCCGCTGCCCCAACGGTCATATAAAAGTTATCCGCTGAAAAAGAAGTTCCAAATCTCTGATTGATCGAATCCGCCATAGCAACTCGACATTCCTCGGAACCTTGTGCGCTCGTATAACTATGAATCGCCATCGGATCTTCGGTATCTAAAATCTCCCGAATCGCCTGATCAACTGATTCTGGTGCAGGCACACTTGGGTTTCCTAAACTAAAATCATAGACATTTTCTGCCCCTACCTCTTTTTTTCTCTGATTTCCATATTCGAAAATCTCACGAATCACAGACCGTTTGCTTCCAAGTTCATACATTTTCTCTGAAATCATATCGAACACCTCTTTCTATTATTCTTCATGCTCTTCCTTTTAAAAAGAACATTATGCTCCAAAATATTGTTCCTTTGCTTATTTTTCTCCAACAATGACTGATTGCCTTCTTATGTTTTGAGAAATTAAACAGCATTTTCACATTCTAATATTTCTGTCTCTTCCTTATTTCCCCTCTCTGAAACAATCAACCCAATGAGAATTAAAATAGTTCCACCGATTGCCACCGACGTAATGTTCTCTTTTAAAACGATAGCCGATGCGATAATGGTAATCACGGGATTTAAGTAAAGATAGACGCTTGCTTTTACAGAACCAAGGACTTTCATAGCAAAATTCCATGTTACAAAACAAATGGCACAGGCACCAATCCCAAGATAAAGGAAGTTGCCAAGATTAACTGGTTTTAATAACGTTTCCAACGATGCATTGTATCCATTGAGTGCAATGACCGGAATCATAAAAAGAATTCCCCAGCCAAAAACTCTTCGTGTCACCTGAACAGTCGGATACTGATATTCACTGATTTTTCGAATAAAGAGACAGTAAAATGCCCAAATGAGTGCTGCAATAATCGCTAAGAAATCGCCCACTGGATTTAATTTTAATACGACTTGTCCGTTAAAGTTAATGACTAAAATTCCTAAAACGGCAAATGCAAATCCAATAAAAAATGATTTTCCTAAAGCATCTTTCATAAAAATCCGAGCAACAATCCCTGTAAAAAATGGCGCACAAGCCAGTAATATTCCGACATTCGATGCCATCGAATATGTAAGCGCTACATTTTCAAAGAGAAAATATAACGTAATTCCACTAAGACCTGCTCCTATAAAATACCACTCATGCTTTTTATCCTGTAACCTCATTCTCTTATGATTCATAAGGAGCAATACGAGAAATCCAATGGCAAATCTCGTAAATAAGACTTCCACTGGATCAAAAGAACTCAATAATACTTTTGTGGACACAAAGGTTGTTCCCCAAACAAAGACTGTCCCAAGTGCCGCAATATGCCCGATGATGCTTTGATTTTTTTGTTGCATATGTTCCTCCTCTCTTTCCTAACATGATCGTTTCATTTTCAAACTATATAGTTAAAAACTATTTGTAGTTATTGGTAATTATTATATACCACAGTTCATAGAAAAATCAAGTGGCTGTCCCTTTTGAAATTGATACTGCATCACCATATTTTCCTGATAACCTGCTCGCTTTTCTTGTAATAATAACTCTTTTATTTGTTGCAATTCCTCTACATAGATATTTTGTAGTTTCTTTAGCCTTTTCTCATTTAGTAAGACTTCTGATTTTGCTTTCTCGTAATATTCTTTTTCATAGTTCCACAAATATAATTTTTCTTTATATCTTGCCTTTAGATTCTGGGCAATCAATAACCCTTCCGGATCAAAATCACCGGCATAAGAAAAACAGCTCATTTCCTGCAATCGATCCATCAATAACATCGTCGATAAACGCAATTGCCCATTGGTGCAAATAGCAGATATATCGGCATCACTTTCTATCATGATTGAAAATACGGAAGGATTCTCTACCACATAGATCGTTTGATTGCCCCATATTTTCTCTAAATTTTGAAGGGTTAATAATGTCAACTGAATCGGTTCTTTTGCATCATAATACCCTTCGATTCCTTTATGTAATGTTCCATTTTTCATCATTCCATGAAGCCCATATGTCAATACATAGTTGGATACATCATCATTTAAAATTCCCGCTTCATAGAGCAGTCGATTTCTTTTCTCCGGACGGCTCTCTCCTAATTCTTCTTCGCATATATGAAAAGAATCCTTTATAAAGTAGAGCAATAATTTTCCTCCGACCATGTTTTCATCAAAGAAATGTGGATTTCCTGTCATTTGACTTGCAAAGACAGGAAGTCGTTTCACCTCTTTTTGAAAAACCGGCAGATGTTCAACGGCATAAAAGAAGTTTTTTAATATACTCTCCAGTTCCTCCTGATTCTTGTTATATTGTTGTTGCAGCAATTGGTATCCGCTGCCCGCAGTTTGATGTTCCAGCAGTGATTCCAACCATTCGGATCCCCGAAGACCTGCATACTTTTCTTTTATCCTTTGAAAATAATCGTTTTTTTGTTCTCGCTTACCCTGTTCCACTTGCTTTTTCACAAGCAGTGGTTGCCCAAAATATTGCTCTACAATCTCTTCCCATGTAAACTCTGAAAATTTACTTTGTTCCAACGCTTTTTGTAACCTTGTCATGGAAAGTGTAATTGTCTTATGATTCCCATAATCTTTTTGAAGAAATCCTCCTAACTGCATTTTTTCTTCTGCGGTTAGCTTCGTTAATACAAGTTTCCCTCCAAAATGTCCTAAGCTAGCATACTTTTCTCTCATCTTCTCAAATACTTTTTGATAGACTTCTCGGCTTTTAAAGTACGATTGGCATTCTTTCATCTTAAGATTCTGCATAAGTTTCACCTACTTGATCCACAAGCCTTCTGACAACTCCATTCCAGACATACGAAATAACGCCCACACATTTTGCATTTTCCGGACGGACAAGCTGATAGATGGCGATGCTAGGAACGGTTTCATAATCTCCCCATAGAATCTGAGAATTTAGCATAAAGTCAAACTCAAATTCAACCATCAAACGGAACATATCTTTAATATTCATCTCATCGACACCTGCAAATGCTTCATCTAAAGAAATCAGTTTTGGAGCATCTTTTCTCGCTGCTGCGTATTTCGCTGCCACCGCTGAGAATAATGGAACGTACATCGCCATAGCTTTCTCTCCTCCACTAAAAGTAAAGAACACCCGATCCGTCAATTCTTTTTTCTTCTCTCCTGTTTTCTGGCTCTCTAGCTGGAACTCAAACCATTTTCGATAATCCAACACTTCTTTCATAATCACATGAAACGATTGTAAGTCGCTTTGTTCTTCGGAAATCTTTCTCGCCTCTTCAATTTTCGAACGGAAATGTTTGGACAATCGTTCGATTTCCTCTGGAAGCATAATTTCAGAATCTTTCTGTAACAGATCCACAAGCACTTTTGTATCCATCTGTTCTTCCTTTTCTGCCCTTCTATTTTTCCAACGAAGGCTCAATTTAAGACCACTAGACGTTCTCATGGATTCCATCAATTCATTCATTTTCTCCACCCAACGTTTACTTGCTTGAATTCTTGCGCGGATCTTCTTACTAATCGTGTTGGCTAAAATATTTTGGAACAATTCCCTATCTTGCTCGCTTAGCAATCTTCCTTGTTCCTCAATATCGATTTCTAATCGCCGAACTAATTCCTTAAATCCAATCTGACTTCCCCGATATTTCCCTCGAATATCGATTCTCCGTCTGTGACTGCTATCATTGTCCTCCTGAGCAAATAAATGGATCACGTTCAAATTATATTCGGCTAATACTCCTCGATATTGATAATATGCCGTTTGAACATTTTCTGATAAATCACTTCTTGTCTTTCCTTTACATTCTTCCCCTAATAATTTCGAGATTTCCTTCGCACTTTCCTCTAACAGCTGATCATTTCTAAAAGAAAGTTCCACATATCCAAGCTGTTTTTCTTCCTGAAATGCAAGTTCATATCGCTCTTTTTCCGCTCGAATTGCTTCTTCTTGCCTTTGATTTTCCTCTTGCTTTTCTGCAATTCTCTTATGTTCTCCTTCTAATCGCTCCATCGTTCTGGCGCAATCTTCCCTCACCTTTGGAATTTCTAAAAGCCTTTTTATACAAAAATCCAGCCGTTCTTTGATCATTTCATAGTCGGTCAATGCTAACTGTTGTTGAATGGATTCTATCATCTGTTTTAGTTCCGAGATTTTCCGATTGCATCGATTGAGTTCTGCTAAAATATCATCAATATCCATATCCATTTCTTCTAAATGCTCTTTTTGTGCACTTTCATTTTCGAGTCCATTTCGATAATTGTTATAAATAATCTGCACTTGACCCAATAACTCACTGTATTCTCTTAAATCTCTCCTCGCTTCTTCAAATACAACGAGCTGTATTTTTAAATACGTTTTGCTGCAAATTTTCTGAACTTCCACTCGAATTTTTTCCAATTCCTGTCTTTGTTGTTCTAATAATGTACGGCTTTTTTCGATGTCCTGTCCGATTCGATTATAGTTTCTTTCTTCCTCTTTATAATCATTCACTGCCGTTTTAATATCTTCTCCTGATGGTAATTTCTTATATTCCTGTTTTAGAATGAAAAGTTCTTCTTCTTTTTGCTGTTCTCTTCTTTGTACTTCTTCTACATCTTTTTGAAGTTGTTCACATTCTTCTTGTAACTTCTCAATCTGTTGCTTGCGATAGCGCTCTCTTGCTTGAACACCGATATATTTTGCTCGGTATTCTTTTGTAATTGTTCCTTCTAAAATTCCAATGCGATACTTGCCGTCTTGATCGATCCAAGTATGGGATTCTCCCGCTTCCTCTCCATATCCAATTGCTCGAAGAATGTTACAAATGCTCTGAGAAAAAAGAATATCTCCTTCTTGCTCTACTTCTAATGCCTGTAATAAATTTTCTTTTATGGAATTTGTATCATGGAACAAATAAGTGTCTGAGCTTCCACCTTCCAATGAAAGCACCTGCTCCTTATATTCCACAGGAACGAATAAAGCATCTAAAACTCCCATATTAAGAAGTGCTTCTTCTAATCGAGACGCTTGTTCCTCATTAAGAGAGTCTGAAAATTCCACGATTTTATAAAATGGAGTATATGGGATTCCCTTTTCTTTTAACCGTCTTCGATTTTCTTCCACTTCTTTTTTTCGCTCAGGCTCCGGATCTTTTTCATTTTCCCACTTGGCAAGTTCTTCTTTTTTCTGGCTGAAAGATTTTAAAACTTCTTTACTCTCCCCTTGAATCTCTCGAAGTTCTTCTCGAAGAAGATCTTCTTTTTCATGGAGATATTCTCTTATCATCGTTTCTAACTTCGCATATTCATCTCCCTGCTGCCATGCTTCTATCATTCTTCCGATCTCTTGCATGGACTCCTTCGGCACTTTTAACTGCTGATTTTCTTGTTCCCATCGATAGAGATTTTCAATAAATTCTGCCTTTGTTTCGTGAAGAAGCATTTCATACTGCTTTAATGTCCGCTCGATATGCTCTCTTTCTTTTTGAATTTCATCATATTTCTGTAACGATTCGCTATATTGCTCTTGATATTTTCTCTCTTTTTCTAAAATCTCAACTCCTTGCTCCACATTTTGTCTATATGCTTGAAGAAGCTGTTTATGAGCTTCAAAATGATAAGGCTCATCTAAATGCTCTAACAGTTCCTGCTTAAAGAACTCAAATTCCTGAAATGGAATCTCTTCCATATAAGTGCCCATCTCTTCCACTTTTTCTTGAATCTCATCTTGATAGCTTTCATTCTTTTCCTTTTGTTTATCCAAACGATGCTGTAAATCGATTCTCTTTTCTTTTTTATCGCTATATTGTTTTTCCTTATCCTCTTTTCTCTGTTCCCAATCTTTTAACTCTTTTTCATAAGATTCTTCTTGCTCTTTTAATTGGGTTGCTTCGCTTTGACTTAGAGAACTTCTCTCTTTTATAAGCACCGTTTCTTCTTGCACAAGTTCCTCATACACCTTACGCTCTTTTTGTAAATTTTCTTCACACTCCACTTTTTTCTTTTCTAATGTCAGCGCTTCTTTTTGACAATCATCATACTTCTTTAACGCCATTTCATAAGAAGTTGCCTTATCATAAAGCACGATTTTATTATATTGATCATACACCTTTTGAATCTGTTTTCCAGCTTTTACACTTTCTTTTAACGTATCCAAATTCACCTTTAAAGAGTCCATATTTTCGATGGCTTCAGAAATTGGACGCAGATCATCTTCGGATAGAGTTTGCAAAGAACTTGTCAAAATATCGTTGATTCTCGTAGGTTTAAAATCTTTGGACAGCTTTGGCGTTCTAAGTTGAATTAAAAGATCTAACATTTCTTTATACTCGTCCATCGTTTCAAATCCAAACAGTAATTTATTCACATATTCCATATATTCTCTTTGAGAATCAAATACTTGTCCACCGTCATTGATTCGATTTTTCAACTCTGTCTTTGTATAAGCAATCTTATTTTGAACATCTTTATATAGGAAGAAATCCTTTCCAATTCTTCTTCCATCTGTTATGCAAAAATACCAGACATCGATTTTTTTATTTCGTCTTGCCCTCATTCCGATACCAATTGTCATATAAGTATCCGCATCTTCACGCTTAAACTCCATATACAAATATCCGGTTCGTTCATCTCTATCATCGTCTTCTTCTAATAAATAATTTTCCATTTTACGCGCAGTAGAACCAAATGGATCCAGACGACTTGGACGTATATTTCCGTCTAAAATAACCGGAATAAAACTTTGCATCGTAACGGATTTCCCTGAACCATTGGATCCTCTTAAAAGCATTCTGCCATCTAAAAATTGAAACTCTTCTTCATCATAATACCAAAAATCTACTAATCCAATTCTATTTGCTCGCCACTTACTATTCATCTTCTTTTGCTCCTATTATAAAATCCTTTGGATATTTCCCGATCACTTTTCCCATAATGCTTCGAATACAAATGGTATCCATTTTCTCTTCTATAAATCCCATCTCTTTCATATATTCTTTTACGGCATGATAAAATTCCATATTGGACATCTCTCGATATGTCTTTACAAATCCTGCCCCATACATAATTTTGCACCGCTCTACCATCTCTTGAAATTGCTCTTTTGGCAAAACAACGCTCTCATCTGCTGCCACAGAGATATTCCGATTTTGAATCTCTTCCCGAAAAATTCCATTGCATAAAAGCAAGATATCCGAAAGAGTATTCCCCTCTGGAAAACTTCTTCCAAGCCTCGATTCTGCCCCCAACACAAGAAAGGCACCTGTCTTATGGATATGCAATTCACAATCAAAAAGATCCGAAAAATCTCCACCAATCACATTTCTATAATTTCGAATATAAAGAAAATCTTCCTCATTGTCTTCTGTTTTATAAAGAGCAGGCGACATTAAAAGACTTCGATATACACGCTGACGCCTTACAATCCCTCGATCTTCTTTCATATCCAACCATTCTTCTCCCTCAAAATCTTTTGGACTCTCATACCCCATAATATCCTGCGTGAAATTTTTCATAAAATATCGAGAAACACCAGTATTTTCATATAAAACTTCACTTGTATCATTTTTTGCGAAACTCTCTTCATTTCCATCATTTACAACTAAAATTCCACAAGTTTCACAAAATTTAATTACTTTAATAAGATGTCTTCGATATTGATATAATATCCAATCAATGCTCTCCTCTTTATATTGACTTTGAATATATTCCGTTAGTTCTGATAAAACAAACTGTTCCTCTGCCTCCTTATCCTCTAAAAACATAAGAATGATACAGAGAAAGACATATTCTATTTTATGTTGAAACTCCAAAATCCCCATATAAGTTTCTGATATAGCCGGTGTCTTTTCCAGCTTAATTAGATAGGGATTTACAATGAGCTGATACCCTAACTTTTCATTGATAAACTTCTTCACCTTGCTCACTTCATCTTTTACTTGGTAATAGAGTTCTCGATCCCTTCCCTTTAAAATCCATCTTCTGCTCAATAATACTTCTAATACGTTCATCTAAAATCCCTACTCTTTAAAAATTATTTTATACGCCGGCATTGTAAAATAACCATCGGTACAAGTGACAACACATTTCTCGTTTTCTTCCCCATTTTCAATATAATATTCTCGACCATCTTCTGTTTTTCCCTGAAGATCTTTTCTCTCCAACGCCTTTGATAGCCACATAAGAAAAACATCTCTCACCTGAGGTTCTAAAATTGGAAGTTTATTAAATTCTAACTTGCCATCGATAATATAACTGTCAAATAACTTCTTCTCCTCTTCCAGCCGTTTTAACGTCTCTTGCCGCATTCTCTCTTTTTCTTCTGTTCGATCTACGATTCCACTTCGCTTTGCCTTTTCTTTATACGTTCGAATTCTAGGTAAAACCTCCACAACATAGGGCTTTTCTTCATAGACACTGCTATAAATACTGTCCGTATCTCTGATAAAATTTCCTTTTAAATGAAGCGGCGCTTCTATGCCGAATACATAAGAAGAGAGTCGATGTGCTTCTTCTATCGTCTCACATTTTGAAAACATCTGAGCAATTCTATAATATTCCTCTCTTCGATTGGCTCCACTATTCGTTTGCTCACTGATTCTTGTAGCATATCGTGTAACTTTTCGAATAATCTCGTTTGTTGTGTCAAATACTAAAAGTGCCTCAGATTCTTTTCCCTCCGTGCCTAAAAACCACTCTTTCATGCTTTTCCAGCGGCCTAATATTTTCTCTTGCACTTTCCCTTCATCAATATCTGTCTTTATATGAGGAATCGATAACTCATATTCGATAATCTGATTGAGAATCTTTTTCATATGTTCTTCTTTTAAATTCCTTAAATAATCTTCGATCATCGTTACATTCATCTGAAGACTTTTCACAAACGTTCTCAAGTAATCCATCAGTCGATCTTTAAAAATCAAAAATTCTTTTGTCCGCATTAACTCTTCCGCTTTTACACTATTTAACTCTCTCATATAGTCTTGATAGTTCTGATTTAAACGGATAAAATCATTATTCAAATCGTTCCACCAGCTATAAACCTGCTCCTGCTCTTTCTCCCCTATCTCTTTTATTTTCCCAATATTGATTCGAATTCTCTCTAAAAGCGCCGGTTCTAAAGAAGCCCCTTCCACAAATAAGTTTTCTAGTCGAATGACCATGCGCTCAATTTCTACTGTATACTCGGATAATTGATACCGAAATTTTTTATTTTTAAACTCTTCGATTGTTGTAACTTTTCTCGTATCCTGAATGGTAAGCAGATTTTTCCACTCCACTAATGCAGCTAAATCCTGCTGGCATTGCTCCATCGTATATTCTGAAAAATAAGGATCTTCCTTTAATTCCTCATAGACATCTTCCTGATACAACCAATATTTTAACCGTTCATATTTCAAATAAAAAAGCCGAATAATAGAACGGTATCTCGCTGTATTTTCTACATTTAGATACTTTGTTTCTACTACCGGCTTCAATAATTTTTCATGAATTAACATGTTCTCTCTCCTATTATGTTCACTGCTATAATAATGAATTATTATTCCTATATATATCAGAAGTTCTTTTCTAACATTTTAACTGTAATGGTTAGTTAGATTGATTTTAACAAAATCAGAGAGAATTTTCAATAAATTAATAGAAAAAATGATAGATTTTTAGAAATCCCGACGATGAGGGACAAAAATCTATCATCTCATCAAATATTATCCATTTCTATCATCATTACTTGCCACTAATAGAGGCGGCACTTAATGGGCTTTGATAGATCACTTTTTCTTGCTTCTCTTGGATCCATAAAAGAATCATATTTCCTACCATCGGAATCATACAGCACCAAATGCTATGAATTCCAAAAAACTGATAACAAACATATCCAATACATACTCCGAGATGAAATCCGAGCAAAGAACCTCCAAAAAACTTTGCCTTCTCCCACTTCTCACTTCGTTCCTCTTCTTTTTCTTGTTCCAACATACAGTATTCCACAAGAGAAACAACCGTTTGTTTCACATTATTGGTAGAAAAGATTGTTGCACTGACATATCCTTTTGCCCCTTTAAAAATACACCATTGAAAGGCTGTAATAAAAAAGATTGGATAAAGTGCAATCATTGGGTTCATATTTTCCGGAAAGAATCCGAGCACGAAGATAACAGCACACTCTAAAATTAAGGTAACGATTTTTACATTTCCCTTCATCTTCTTTTCTACGATCGTTGCTATCACAATGGAAGTGATATAGATTCCAAGGGCTCCTAATCGTATCAATACTTCGATAAAATTCTTTCCTAATAACGCTTTACATACTTCTATTAAATTGGCAGTTTGAGCCGAACCAAAAATACTAAACCTTGCTAAAATCGCATAAGTCCCTAAAAATCCTCCACAAATCGCCATAATATGATGAACATGAACATCAAATTTCTTATCTTTCACAAAAGATACGCCTCCTGAATGCTATTTATTCTTTTCCGTTAATTCATGCACTGCTTCACTTGAAGCCTCCGACATTAACTTAAAAATTTCAAACAACTGCTCATTATTTTCTTCCCCTAGGGCTTTTAATAATTTTCGATTCCAATCATCTCGAATCTCATATAAATGTTTAATCACCGGCATCGCCTCATTGGTAATATAAAGATGTCTCATTCTCTTATCGGAATGATCGGCCACACTTTCTACATATCCTTGTTCCACTAATTTCTGTATCGCCTTTGTAACCGTTCCTTTATCATAGCCGCCAAGTTTTGCCAGATCGCACATAGAAATACCATCATTTTCAAAGATGCGCAACAGGAAAAACTGCTGTCCACTTCCAATTGGTTCATCTTCCAGCATCATATCAAAATAACGATTTGTATTTCGATGTAATAAAGAGATATACTTTATAAAAGAATTCTTCATGATTGCCTCCTATAATCTTGCCTTTCCTTCGCCTCTTTTCAATTAAGCTCTGTATCTTATTAATTCTTTATTCTCCATGTATTTTACGCTTTTCTCATAGGACAGTCAACATTTCTACTTATATTTTTTTATTTTATGAAAGAGGAGCTATGTTGTTCTGATACTTGCTCTAGTCTTGCAAGACATTGAAACAGTGTCCTCTTACAACACCTAGATGCTCCAAAAAGAGCAATATAACAATCCCTCTCCTTCCCATATTTGGAAATTTTCTAAATATATGCTATACTGTTAAAATATTGGGCAAAATTATTCAAATAGACTTACGAACCAAAAGGAGTGTGACAAAATGTCTGTTGTAGAAAAATATATTGATTATGTGAGAAAAGAAGCCATTGAAAATCCAGAAAAGAGCTTTTCAAAAATGGTATTAGGATTTAAAGCCAATAAATTCAAAACAAAACTTTTGCCAAAGAGAAATATCGCAAAAGGCTATCAAAAACTAGAATCCATGATGATGTCCATGGTTGCCGATTCCCTCAGCAATAAGGAGCGCTATGTCTGGTCCAATATTTTTGCTCCTTGTGAAATTATGGAATGTTTTGATCTCAACACCCTTTCCATCGAATGTCTTTCCTGTTATCTGACGGGATACCATTTAGAAGATCATTTTATCGACTACGCACAAAATACCGGTATCGCTCCAACTCTTTGTTCCTACCATAAAACTTTCGTTGGAGCTGTTGACAGCGGCGTGATTCCAAATCCCATCTATGCGGTTACGACTTCTCTCTCCTGTGATGGAAACTTAAATACATTTCGCTATTTAGAAAAGAAAAAAGGAGTTCCATTTACATTTCTAGATATTCCCTATGTATATGATGAAACATCTGTCGCCTATTTGGCAGAGCAATTAAAAACATTAATTAAAGAATTAGAAGTTCGTTTTCATAAACCTTTTGATATGGAGCGATTAAAACAAGCCATTCGCATTGAAAATGAAACAAGAAAAGAACTTATGAACTTTTTTGAACTTCAAAAAACCCATTATTATCCTGGCGAATTAATTAGCCAACTTTATTTAATGATGGGAACACATCTTATGATGGGGCGCCAAGAATTTCTTGATGTTGTTCGCTTTATGATTGAAGATATTAAAACATATAAAAAATTTGAAGGTAAACGAATTCTATGGGTTCATCTTCTTCCTTTTTATCAAGAAAGTCTACGCAAATATTTTAACAGCAGCGAACAATACCAAATAACTGCCAGCGATATTATTATTGATTTTATGGAAGAATTAGATGAAAACCACCCATTGGAGGCATTGGCAGGAAAAATCATAAAAAATCTCTACAATGGCTCCTATTCTCATAAAGCTGAAATGATCGGAACTCTTGTGGAACAATGGAACCCCGATGCCATCATTCATTTTTGTCACTGGGGCTGTAAACAAGCCTCTGGTGGAAGTGTTCTTTTAAAAGAAAAAATGCAGGAAAAAGGCGTTCCTATGCTTATTTTAGATGGCGATGGAATTGATAAACGCAATAGCCATGACGGACAGATAAAAACAAGATTAGAAGCCTTTTTAGAATTATTAGAAACAGAGGAATAGATATGCTAGGATATATATGTAAATATGCGCCAATTGAGATTTTTGAATCTATGGGTGTAGAAATGAAACGAATGGAACCAGAAGTGACGAATTTCAACCAAGCAGACATTTTTATGCACCCGAATATTTGTAGTTTTGCAAAAGGATTATTAGAAGATGTATTGGAACATGACTATGAAGGAATTATTTTAACGACTTGTTGCGATAGCATTCGCAGACTCTATGATGTATTAAAGGAACAATTTCCTAATAAATTCATCTATATGTTAGACACTCCAAGAATTACAAAAGATGCCGGAATTGCTTTATATGAACAGCGAATCAAAGCCATGATAACTGCATATGAAGCGTTTTCCGGAAAACATTTTGATAAGAAAGCCTTCCAAATGCTCTTGAAACAAAAACAGCAAGAACAGCAAAATACAGCAAAAGAAGGACGTTTAAAGATTGGAATTATCGGCGCCAGAGCCAACGATAATATTAAAAAGATTTTAGAAGAACGAAACGTTCCTATTGGTTTTGATGTCACTTGCACCGGTCTTTCACGAAAACTGCTTCTCGATGAAACAGAGCCTTTACTTGGATATGCCAGAGGACTTCTCTCCCAATTTCCTTGTATGAGAATGGAATCCGCCTCCAATCGAGATGAACTATTAAAGCAATATGTAGAAAGTGTCGATGGCATTATTTATCATACCGTGCAGTTTTGCGATAATTATTCTTATGAATATGCATGGTTAAAAGAAGTTCTAACAAAACCGATGCTTTTGCTAGAAACCGATTATACGAAACAAAGCTATGGACAGATTTTAACAAGAATCGAAGCATTTTTAGAATCTTTAGGTCAAGTAAAGAAAAAAATCCCAACGATAGGAGGAACAAAAAATATGTATGTAATGGGCGTTGATAGCGGTTCTACTTCAACTAATGCTGTCATTTTAGATCAGAATCGTAAGATAAAAGCATTCTCTGTTGTTAGAACAGGTGCAAAATCCGGAGAAAGTGCAGAAAAGATATTAAAAGATGTGCTTAAGAAAGCTGGTCTTACAAAAGAAGATATTTCTTATATCGTGTCCACTGGATATGGGCGTGTCAGCATTCCTTATGCCGATGAAACGGTCACTGAAATCAGTTGTCACGGACGAGGCGCCCATTATTTCAATCCAAATATCCGCACTATTTTAGATATTGGCGGACAAGATAGCAAAGGAATTAAACTCAGCCCTCAAGGGGAAGTAACTGACTTTGTCATGAACGATAAATGCGCTGCTGGAACCGGTCGTTTTCTTGAAATGATCGCTCGAACATTAGAAGTGGACATCAGTGAACTTGGCTCTATCGCTTTACAATCCACAGAAAATATTGAGATCACAAGTATGTGTTCTGTATTTGCAGAATCTGAAGTCATTTCTTTAATTGCCAATAATAAGGAAAAAGCAGATATTGCCAATGGTGTTTGCCGCTCCATCGCCAACAAATCCTATTCTCTTCTAAAACGAGTTGGAATGGAAGGGGAATATATGATGACCGGCGGCGTTGCTAAAAATCCTGGTGTCGTGCGAGCAGTAGAAGATAAAATCGGCGCAAAACTTTATATTTGTCCAGAACCTGAAATTGTCGGCGCAACTGGTGCCGCCATGTACGCACTGGATCGACTCCAACAATAGACAACCATCTTTTTTTGAAAAAACCTCCATGCTCGCTTCGAAACATTTTCCTTCAAGTGAACACGGAGGTTTTCTTATTTTTTATCTTTCTCTTATACTTTTTTCATATAACGTAACAAATTTCTATTCTAATATTTCTTTTACTTCTTCTATGCTAATTTCGCACTGCTTCGCGATCTCTTCTATCGAAATACCATCTTGATAGAATCGGAAGATTTTTTTCGCCAACTGCATTCCCTCGATTCTGCCTTCTATTCGTCCTTCTTGTCTGCCAGCTTCTCTGCTTAATTTTCTTTCCCTCTCTTTCCATTTCTGAACTGCTTCACACATAACAATTCCTTCCTCTCTAATTCATAATAATCGGTAATGAATCTGATTCCAATGCCGACCTCTTGAAAACACAAGACAAGAGATTTCATTGATTCATCTCCTATTCCCATAGGGTAATATTCATGCCAAAGACTTATAGTATTTACAAATTTTCAAGATTCCATTAAATCTTTTTCTGTATTTATTTCGACTATAATAGGTACATGATCAGAATGCTTTAACCAATTATCTTCATTTTGTATAGAATATGTCTGTAACCTTTTTGGCGAAAGAAAACAATAATCAATATGATAACCTTTTTCTTTCTTATACTGTAAATAAAAAGTATTTTTACTTTCATTTCCTTGAGTTTCTTTATATAGATAATGATAAGCAGATACAAGACCTATTTCTTCAAGACTATTGACGACATTTGTATGGTTTCTTCTTCCATGGTTTTTATCCCATTTTGCATTACTATTTAAATCACCAATAATAACCATGTTATTACTGTAATATTTAAAATTAATAGATTGATATATGTAATATTCTTCAATATATGGTGAACAAGCCCAAACACAAAGTAAATCAAAATCATTATTCACTTTTAAAGATATAAAATTTCTAAGACAATACTTATCCCATGGATTTTCTTCTATCAAAATATCATGAAATACAAAAACAGCAAGACCTCTATTATCATTCTCTCCGCACCAAAAATATTTCATGTTCTCGCTAAACTTTCCAAAATCTTCTTTGTATTTATTAGGATTTTCACATTCTTGGATTACATAGATATCTGCATTCAAAGATTGCAAATAGGAGTATTTCTTTCTAAAAGCACCATGACAATTCCAACTTACTATTTTCAATTTTATCCTCCCTCAATCATCATGTGATCAACTAGTTTTTATAGGAAAGCTATCAACTATATCAATTCGTTCCTTCATTTTCTATTCTAATATTTCTTTTACTTCTTCTATGCTAATTTCACACTGCTTCGCGATCTCTTCTATCGAAATACCATCTTGATATAATCGGAAGATTTTTTTCGCCAACTGCATTCCCTCGATTCTGCCTTCTATCCTGCCTTCTATCCGTCCTTCTTGTCTGCCAGCTTCTCTACCTTCTATCATGCCTTCCTGTCTGCCAGCTTCTCTGCTTAATTTTCTTTCCCTCTCTTTCCATTTCTGAACTGCTTCACACATAACAATCCCTTCTTTCCTCTCTAAACTATAATCCACCAACTCTTCATATCCTGTAATTAATCCGATAGCAATTCCTGCTTCTTGACTGACTCTTCTCTTGTAACTTCTTTCAATTAAGTCAAATTCTCCTCGAAAGAACTTTCTTGACAATTCAAAAAGATCTTGATTTTGTTGATTTCGAAATTCATAATCATCGCTTTTTGTCACTTGTAATAGATTCATCTTATAGTCAGAAAAAATATTCTTCATATCTTTTGACATCGGTACCATCATATCTTCTAAACATTTTGGTCCGTCCCATTCTTTTTCTCCATAATAAATCACAAGTGTAATGACTGGGTGAATGCGATCTTCTTTTTTCAACCCCGATAAGAATTCCGCTTTTCTAAGACCTTTTTCTTTTCTGTTCTTCTTTTGTAACATCTCCACTTCTTTTAAATATGTCAACGCATCATAGAGCATCGCTCTAAGTGGCATTCCGTAATGAATCTCCATCTGCGATTCCACTGCAAAAACCACATAATCATTGATTCCATCACTTTTTTTAATAACATCTCTTGTCTTTCCTAATGTTTCTAAATACCCATTAAAAGAAATGAGACTCGATAAATCGGTGTCCATTTCCTTTAACTTCGATGGATCAACTTCCATTGCATTTTGGAAAAAAACGGTATTAAACAAATCTGCAAATCGTTCGTTATCTTTCCAAAACTCTTTTAAATAATGGTCTGGTTTGATCCTATTTTGTTTCATTTTCATAACTTTCCTTTCCCTCTCCAAGGGTACTGGTCATTTTTATTATACGCCAGAAAATGAGAAGAAACAAGCCATCTTAGCAGAAAAACAACATAAATTCAAAACAAGCTTTTATCTTTCACCCTTCTTGCCACATCTGGATAATTCGTAATAATTGCTTCCACATCTGCCTTAATAAACACTTCCATATCGTCCTTCTTATTCACCGTCCAAATGCGAACTGCCAATCCACTTTCCTGATATTCTTTTAGAAAATCTGCCATCTTTACATGATAAACGGCTGGGTGTAATCCACCAACTCCTGTTTCTTTTGCGTATTTATCCACATTTAAAATCACATCTTGATATAAATAGGCAGTCTTTGCAGTTGGCTCCAGTTCCAATATCTTTTGCACACTATAATGATTAAAGGAAGAATAAATAATGCGCTCTTCCAATCCATATGCCCGCACTAAGTTCACAACTTTTTCTTCAATACCTTCATACCAATAGATCCCTGTTTTTAATTCGATATTGATCATCATATCACTTTCTTTTATGGCATCAAAAACTTCTCTTAATGTTGGAATTTGAACCCCTTTATAATCATCAAATTTATAGTGAAAAGAAAATTGTTTCAGTTCTTCTAGTGTGTAGTCACGAACGGCTCCTTTTCCATTGCTTGTACGATTGATTGTCTCATCATGGATTACAACAATTTCCCCATCTTTTGTCAACTGAACATCTAGTTCAAGGCCATCTGCCTTTTGTTTCATCGCCAATATAAAGGCTGGCAATGTATTTTCCGGAGTATAAGCACTGGCTCCTCTATGTGCATAAATTTCAGTCTTTCCCATTTTTTCCTTTTCCTCTTTTCTTTTTTTATAGATCTAGGGCGTTAAAAAATCATAATAAAAACTTAAGGAAAACCAATCTTACTAAATGACCTTTTAACACCCTAACTATTATACCCGATTATTCATTTAATAGGTTATATTCTTCAATAGATTTATTAATTTGATCTGCCATGCTTGTAACGGCAGCATCGACCTCTTCTTGTCCATTTACTACTTTTTCAATCTCTGTCTCTACAATTGCTCTCGCTTCTGGGAACACACTTAATAATGCCCCGACATATTCTGGGGAAGAATCATGTAACTGATCAATCGCTGTTTGAAATTGAGGATATTTTGCAATATTTTCTTTAAATACATCTTCTTCCTGAGCTGCCACAGTAACTGGGAAATAGCCTGTTTGTGCATTCCAATATGCCTGTGATTCAGGAGATACTAAAAATTTTACAAATTCCCACGTCGCACGAAGTTTCTTTGAATCATTATTATTTAATGCCCATAAAGATGCCCCACCGATGGAAACTCCCCCTTCATCAGAAGCATTTACTTTTGGGAAATAAGCAGTTCCAACTTCAAATTTGCCATTTACATCTTGTAAAATTTGTTTTAAAGAAGCAGTAGAACCTAATGTAATTGCTGCTTTTCCGGCGGAAAAATCTGCAAGTCCAGCATCTCCACCTCTTCCTACATTTGGAGCATATCCTTTATCAGAAAGAGATTTCCAAGCAGTTAGTATATGATTGGCTGCGCCATTTTCGTCAAATACCACTTTTGTAGCTGTATCTGTTCTACCATTTCCATTATCTGCGTATTCTAATCCCTGTTTTCCAATAAACTGTTCAAAGAACCAGCCATAGATGCTAAGGGCCATCACTTCTCCTGCCCCTCCTTTGTTTAATAAATCATCTGAAATCGCTTCTATTCCTTCTAAACTATCTGGAATTTCTGTAATTCCCGCTTTATCAAACATATCTTTGTTATAATACATCAACGGAGTCGATGAGTTAAAAGGCATAGAATATAATCGTTCATTAATCGTATAGTAAGCAGCAAGATTTGGTTCAATCTGTGATACATCATACTGATCCGCTTCAATCATATCCTGCATTGGAACAATCCACCCAGATTCCATCATAAATTTTGTTCCAATTTCATAAACCTGTACTAAATCTGCACCCATATTTCCGATTTGAGCACTTTTTAATTTATTTAAAGAATCGTCATATTCCCCTTGGTATTGTGCATTTACGGTGATGCCATATTCATTTTCATCATTGAATTTTTTGACGAGCGTATCAATCGCTTCTCCATTGACACCACCCATAGAATGCCAAAATGTGATTTCCGTTCCATCTACTTCATCAACACTTGCCATTTGCGCCGTGCTTATTCCTTCTGTACTTGTGGACACGCCCTCTCCTTGTTGGGTTTGTGTAACAGAAGCAGTGCCTCCACCACAACCTGTCAATACTCCTGCTGCCATTGCTGTCGCCAAAACTAATGCTAAAATTCGCTTTCTCATATTTATTTGTTCTCCTTTCATTCTTATCCTTTTACGGCGCCTGAAAACATACCTCGGATTAATTGTTTTTGTCCTACAATAAAGATCGAAATCGATGGAATAATAATCATAACAACTCCTGCTATCATTAATGTAATGGACTGTGAATCAACACTATTTAACATGCTAATACCAATCTGAACAGTTCTCATCTCATTAGAACCTGTCACTAACAATGGCCACATATACATATTCCATGCATTAATAAATGTATAAACTGCCATAGCTCCAATTGCGGATTTTGTAAGTGGAATTAAAATTTTTATAATAAATCTCAGATTAGAGCAGCCATCTAACTTTGCAGATTCATATAAAGACATTGGAAATGTCAAATAGAATTGTCGGAATAGGAAAATCCCCATTGCAGAAGTTAAATACGGAATAATCAATACTCCATAGGTATCAAGAATACCTAGCTTTCCAACTGTTAAATAGTTTGAAATAATCGTTGCTTCCCCTGGAACCATCATCGTTGCCATTACAACCATAAATAAAATTCCTTTTCCTTTAAACTCTAAAAACGAAAAAGCAAATGCCGCTAAAGAACAAGAAATAATCTGTCCAATCGTAATACAAGCTGCCACAACAAAAGAATTGATAATAAATCGTACTAATGGTACGTTTTGAAAAGCGTCTATAAAATTTTGAACTGTTGGGTTTTTAGGAATTAAATTCAACTCCAAAGTAAACAGTTCACTTGATGGCATAAATGCAATACTAACTGCATAAAGCAATGGCAAAAGTAAGACAAACGCCACAAAAATATTTGCAACAACTCTCATTCCTGTCTTTGCCCGCTTTTTCTGCCGAGCCTTTGCATTCATTGTCTGCTTTAACTGTTCTATCTGTTCTGTTGTCAGCGTTTCTATTTTATTTTTTGAAGATAGTTCTAACGATACTTCACTCATTAATATTGAACTCCTTTCTTCTCCACCTTAAACATAATTAAAGTAATGAACATAATAATGAAAAATAAAATTACGGATTGTGCGGCTGCACTTCCAAATCGATAGTTAAAAAAAGCATCTCGATAAATCGAATATACGATAACATTTGTTGTCTCGTTTGGCCCACCTTCTGTTAAAATTTTAATTTGTCCAAAAGATTGAAATGCCTGAATAATATTTACAACGAATGTGTAAAACATAATCGGTGATAGACCGGGAAGCGTTAAACGGAAAAATTTCTGAAGAGAACTCGCTCCGTCAACCGATGCTCTTTCATAAATACTTTCATCAATATTTCCAAGACCTGCTGAAAAGTACAAGAAGTTAATCCCGCTGTTTAACCATGCCGTTAGCCCGGCGACACAATAAAGTGCTGTCTTTGGATCGTTTAACCAGTTCATATCAAGTCCTAATAATTTATTGATAATCCCAACAGATGGGTGGAACATCACATTAAAAATCATCGCTGCAGAACTTGAAGCGATGGCCATAGGAAGTGCATAGGCTGTGCTAAAAAACCGAATTCCCGGAAACGCTTTATTGCAAAGCACTGCTGTTAACAATCCTAAAAACATACTTCCCAATACGACAATAACAACAAAGATCAGCGTCACTTTTAAACTGTTACGAAAAGATTCCGATTGAAGTAATTCTTGATAATTTCCAAGACCGACAAATAATTTTGCTTCTCCCATCTTATTTGTTTTAAAAAGACTTAAGTAAATTGTCTTAAAAAACGGATAAAATAAAAATACTGCAAATATAAATAAACTAGGCACCAAATAGAAATATGGTGTTATGCTTCTTTTCCTTTTTGCTTTTGTTTCTGTTTCCATTCTCCTCTTCCCTTTCTTTAAATTCTTTCTCCATATATAATCAATCAATTAACTGTCAAAACACAGTTTATAAATTCCTCATATTCACGAGCGAACATTATACATTTACACAAGCATTTTTGTCTAACTCGTTATCTTCATATTGGTTAAAAAATAAATTTTCTTCTGTTGTTTTATCAAATACTTGTATTTTTTCTGTATCAAAATAAAGAAATGCCCTTGTTCCAACACATAAATGATTTTCTGCGCTGACACGGACAGAACAATTCCCTCCTTGCTCTTCAAAATACCCAATCACATCGGCTCCAAGAAGTTCTTTTGCGGTTATCACTTCCATAATGCCTGACTCCACTAATTCTGCTTCTGCCTTTTTAAATATTGTTTTACTCTTTCCTTCCATGCCAAGAGCTTTTGCCACTTCAAATTCATAAATATGTTCCGGTCGAATCCCAAGAATGACTGTTTTACTAATGTATCCATTTCTTAAAATTTCTGCTTTCTTTCCATCTAATAACACCGTTTTTTTCTCTCGTTTATTCTCAAACACTAAGAAAATATTTCCCGCTATTTCTGCTACCGAAGCCTCTAAAAAATTCATCGATGGAGCTCCTAAAAATCCTGCTACAAAACGATTCACCGGATTGTTGTATATATTTTTTGGCGTATCCACTTGTTGTACAATTCCATCTTTCATAACAGCAATTCTCGTTCCCAACGTCATGGCTTCTGTCTGATCATGGGTTACATAGATAATCGTTGTTCCTAACTCTCTATGAAGTTTTGATAATTCCACTCTCATCTGAGCCCGAAGTTTTGCATCTAAATTGGACAATGGTTCGTCCATTAAAAACGCTTTTGGACTTCGAATAATTGCACTTCCAATGGCAACTCTTTGTTTTTGTCCTCCTGAAAGTTGTTTTGGTCTACGCTTTAAAAGATGTTCGATTTCCAGCATTTTGGCAACTCGACTCACTTTTTCTTCTATTTCTCTTTTCGGCACTTTGCGCACTTTTAAAGAAAAAGCCATATTATCGTATACGGTCATATGTGGATATAAGGCATAATTTTGGAATACCATAGAAAGCTCTCTTTCTTTTGGTTCTAAATAATTTGCAAGCTGTCCATCAATCCAAAGTTCACCATCGCTGATTTCTTCTAGCCCTGCGATCATACGAAGTGTTGTTGACTTGCCACAACCAGATGGACCAACAAAAATCATAAATTCCTTATCATGAATCGTAATGTTACAATTATTTACTACTAGATTTTCTTTCTCATATCGCTTACAAACATTTTTTAATGTAATTTCAGCCACGCTTGTTTTCTCCCTTCTAACATTCCTAAAAACACATTTATTATAAAAATTTTATAAATGCCCTTCTATCAATGATAAGAAAAATCTGTGTTAAATTTATGCGTTCTTCCTAATACTTTTTGTTAAATAAATAAAAACCCCCATGCTCTCTTTGAAACATCTGTCTCAAATCAAACATGAAGGTTTTTCTACTTTTTATATTTCTCTAACACTTTTTCCAATGTAATATAACGAGGTTTGATTCCTTTTTTAAACCCTTGTGTTGAGGTTTTATATTTTGGATACACTGCCTTTGCTGGCACCGTAATCGGCATAACACAAAGACTCGCAATCAAACTAAGTCCCACCAATTTTTTTCCTACTTTTTTCATGACATACCTCTTTTCCCATTCCACTTGTTCTTACTAGCTTATACTCACTTCCGATACCCTGAATTCGTGCCATGGCACTTTTTTGCTGCTTCGTAGCTCATTCATGGTGCCGTTCGCCGATCGCAATGAATAAACTTTGTTTGCTCCTGCTCACTGGTACTCACTTATTATACCGTGATTTTGTTGGAAAAGAATTACATAACTCTTACATTTTTCTTACATTTCTATCCCCTCTTCGCTTCTTCATTTTCTAAGCAACTCATTTTTAATATTCCATCGAACAAAAAGAGAGACGAAACTATTGAAAACAACAGCAAGTATTAATACAACACCAACATGGCTAATCTCTAATAAATTCCCAAGCAAAACTTGTCCAATGGGAACGGTTGCCGTTGCCACAGCGGTAGATAATGCGCTCACTTTTCCTAACATCTGATTCGGTATTTTCTCTTGCATATAAGTAAGTGTTACAATATTTCCAACGCCCAAACAGAACATAATAATCATACCACTTATCGTAAATAAAAGAATACCCATTTCTGATTCTGCGAAAAAAAGGACTGAAACGACCATTCCAATAAGTGCAAAGCTCATTGGATAGTTCCAAAGATATGCGTTATGAAACGGAAACCAAGTTGGTTTCACCGCTAACAACAATCCGCTTGCTAAAGAACCAATGACGATCATTCCTTCCACTGTTCCATATACTTCTGACGGAACGCGAAACAGCAAGTTCATTACATAAGGTAAAATAATTGTATTAATAGGAACGATGCAAACATTGTAAAGTCCATATGATAAAATAATAAAAAATACAACTTGATATTCTTTTCGAATAAGATTAGCTGTTTTTCCCATCTCCTGATATGCAATGTTTAAAGAGAGCCGTTGTCTTTTCTCCATTCTCTCAAAAGGAATCTGTAAGAAACATTCCATAATGGCGGAGAGACAAAAACTTATAGCATTGAGAAATACGATCGTTGTAATCCCAAAAAATCCATAGAGAATCCCTGCCACAACTGGACCTAAAATATTTGCCCAAGCCCCTACTTGACTGACACAGCTATTGGCAAATTTCAGCTGTTCGGCTCTCATAATCTGTGGCAAACTGGCAGTCACCGCCGGCGCATATAACGCAGCAGCTACCGATAATGCGATCATAACGGCTCCTGCTATTATCGGAGAACTTCCATCATTTTGTAAATACATTCCATAAACGAGCAAGACTCCAAAACAAGCAAAATCTAAGTAAATCATAATCTTTTTCTTGCTCACTTGATCGGCTAGTTCTCCTGCAATTGGAGCGCAAAAAATATAAGGTAAAATCGATAATGCCAATATATTGCCATAAATAGCCGGACTTCCTGTTAATTCTAACAGGTAAAGAGAAAGGGAGAACCGTTGGATAGCACTCCCAAATAAACTAATAATCTGACCGATTAATACAAGTGTAAAATTCCGATTGAATTTTGATACCATTTTTCACTACTTTCTACGACATATACTTGAAATTTCAACAGTTACAAGTTTTTTGAAGTTTTGGTTTTCTCGCTCTCTCTGATACCTTTTCTTAACGAGTAATCGGTGCAGATTGGGTATCCTTTTTCTTCATTTTCCATAAGAACTGCTTCAATTTCATAAAGTTCTCGAAGATTTTCTACGGTAATCACATCTTTTGGAGCTCCTTCAAAAAGAACGCTTCCTTTTTTCATTCCAATAATATGATCGGCAAATTTCGCCGCATGATTTAATTCGTGAATCACCATAATAATTGTCGTTTTTTCTTCTTCGTTTAATTTTTTCAATAATTCTAATATTTCTAATTGATGCGCCATATCAAGATATGTCGTCGGCTCATCTAACACAAGAATTTCTGTCTTTTGCGCAAGCGCCAATGAAATCCAGACCCGCTGTCTTTGTCCCCCTGATAGCTCCTCTACCCGTTTGTTTTGCAGTTCAAGAACTCCTGTCTTCTCCATCGCCCATGCAATAATTTCATGATCGTCTTTCTTTAGCCCTGCCATCGGTTTTTGATACGGGAATCTTCCATAGGCGACGAGATCCTTTACTAAAATTCCTTCCGGCACCAGCGGACTTTGTGGAAGAATTGCCATCTTTTTTGCAATCTCCTTTTGTGCCATTTTCTTTAAAGAAGCACCATTTAATAAAATCTCTCCTCGCTTTATTGGTAAAATTCTGGATAGAGATTTCAAAAGTGTTGACTTTCCACAACCATTTTGCCCGATCATCATTGTAATCTTTCCTTTTGGAATAACAAGATCAGCTTTTTCAATAATAATCGTATCTTGGTATCCCGCTTGTAAATCTTTTATTTCAATACTCATCGTTACTCCTATTCTCTAAACCTTTCTCTTGTCACTTTTCTTTGATCATTAAATAAATAAAATATGGCACCCCAAGAATTGATACAACAATTCCTACCGGTATTTCTAATGGGGAAAATAAATTTCTTGCAATGGTATCCGCACAGATCAACAAAGTAGCACTGATACAAGCAGCCATTGGCAACATAATTTTATGGGTGGAACCAAAGAGTTTCTTTGCAATTTGAGGCCCTAACAAGCCTAAAAATGCAATATTTCCTGCCACCGCCGTTGCAAGCCCTGCTAACATCGCCGATAATAGGAAAAAGAACATCATTTCTCTTTGAACCGAAACACCAAGCCCTGTGGCAAGCTCATCACCAAGCCCCATAATATCCAATGTGCGACTTTTTATAAGCGTTACTCCAATCAAAAGGGCAATCCATGGTGCCACCAATCGAATATAGTCCCAACTGCTACCCCAAAGACTTCCATTTGTCCATGTAAGCACTTGATTATAGTCCCCTTTTGACATCGTCAATTGATAAAAAGAGATAATCGCTGTTATTCCTGCATTGATTCCAACACCGGTTAAAAGAAAGCGAACAGGTGTCACTCCTTTTTTATAGGCAAATAAATAGATGGAACAAACAGCCAATAACGAGCCTATCATAGCGACAATAGGCATAAGCATGGCTGTCGATGTGGAAATGGCGGAATAATATGCGCTTGTTTTTGCGGAAATAAGAAGCACCACAGCTAACGCCGATCCCGCATTAATTCCGATCATTCCGGGTTCTGCCAATGGATTTCTCGTAATCCCTTGTAAAATTCCACCTGATACCCCTAGTCCACAAGCGACAAAAAAGGCGAGGCAAATTCGTGGAAGGCGTATTTTAAAAATCGTGAAGTTTTGCATTTTGTTCCCTGCGCCAAGCAGTGTTTCTATCACTTCCATCAGCGACATAGAATAACTTCCTACCATTAAAGCGACGATAGCAGATACGATTAATAGTATGATACAAAGAATCGCCAATATGGCTTTTTTTCTTCGATTCGCTTTCATCTCCTGCATATTAACGATTCTCCTTTCTCACAAGCATTAAAAAGACCGGAACACCGATACAAGCGGTAAAAAGTCCAACTGGCAGTTCATATGGCGCCATTAACATTCGTGCAAAAATATCTGCCACTACTAAAACAACACTTCCCCATAAAAAAGAAAGGGGCAAAATGATTCGATAATCGCTCCCAATTATTTTGCGTATAATATGAGGAATAAATAATCCAACAAATCCAATATTTCCGGCAGCAGAAACACAAACTCCGCAAATTGGAATCAGGCATAAAATTGTAAATAGTTTGATTTTTTCCGGAGATACTCCTAAGCCAACTGCCACTTCATCTCCTAAGTTTATCAGATTAATTTTTCCTGCCATACAAAGAGCTAGTACACTAAATGTTCCTCCAATGGTGACTAGCACTCCGACCTGCCCCCAATTTGCCTGTCGAAATCCTCCTGCAATCCAAAACGCCAATTCCTGAGAGCGATTTCCAAGCAGGGCAACAACTGAAGCTAACGATAGGAAAAAAGTGCTAAGTGCGGTTCCCGCCAATAAAATTTTTGAAAGACTTTGATTACCAGCGCTTCTCATGCTAAATAATAAAATGAGAACACCGCTTAGAAAAGAGCCCAAAAGCCCCATAAAGAAATTTCCATACATTCCACTGATCACTGGACTTACAGAAGCAATGGCAACTGCTAATGTCGCCCCTTGTGTTACTCCCATAATCGATGGCTCTGAAATTGGATTTTTTAGCACCCCTTGCATCATCGCTCCGGTAAGTGCTAACATTCCACCGACAAGAAGGGCGCTCAACATTCTTGGCGCCCTCACTTCTCTTATTAATTGCTGATTTAATTCACTTTCCGTATAATGAAAAATCGCATTATAAATTTCTCCAATCGAAATCTCTTTCGCTCCCAAACTGATAGAAGCGAAGATTCCTGCCACCAAACATATCATTCCAATGACTGTTAAAGCGACCACTTTTTTATTCATTTGTTTTCTCCATCAAAGAACTGATTTCATCTAAAAATACTTCACGTCCAATACAGCTATATCCAATATTAAAATATGGGCTAGATGGAAGTTCTACGACATGCCCTTCTTTCACCGCTCTCATCTGTTGATAAATGCTATTGGCATGAAGCGCTTCTAAGTCTGTATCGGTTCCGACTACAAATAAATAATCCGTATCAATCTCTGCAAGCCCTTCATAAGAGATAACCGGCAAGCTAATGTTTTCCTGTTCTGGCATATTGTCAGGCTTTTTCAGTCCCATATCATCATAGAAAACACTTCCGATTCCAGCCGCATCAAATACATAGAGCTGTCCACCACTTGCTAATAGTGCAAGATAAGTTGTGTCCTCTCCATATGTGGAACGAATCGTTTCTCCCACTTCTTTTGCCTTTGTTTCATAGGATTCTAACCACTGATTTGCCACGTCTTCTTTATTCATTAGCTTAGCAAACGCTTCGACATCATCTTTCCAGTTAATTTGAGCTAACTCAATCATAACCGTAGGCGCGATTTCTTTTAACTGATCATACATTTTCTCTTGGACACTGGAGATAATAATTAAATCCGGATTTAATTCTAAAATCCCTTCAATATCCATTGTATCTTGCATACTGTAACCTAAAATTTTCGCTCCGTCTAATACATCTTCTAAGTAAGTCGGGAACTTTGTATAGTCATAAGCATCGGAATTGGCTGTTCCAACAACGGAATAACCAAGCACGGATAGAATATCGCTATTTCCGCTTAAATCCACAATTCTTTCAGGATTTGCCGGAATTTCCACCTCTCCTTTTGCATCTGTAATCGTAATCGTTTCCTGTGTCTGCTCTGTGGCTTCTGCCGTCGTTCCTTCTGTTGAAGAACTATTTCCACAACCGACAAGGGCAGTTACCGCAAGAGCTGATACCGTAAATAAGACTAATAATTTTTTTCTCATTCTTTTCTCCTCTTTCTTGTTTCCTTTTATTCTTATTTGAATGATTGCAATCGTCTATAACACGAAGTTAGTTATATCTAACTTTCGTGAATTATAGCAAAGCTCTTTTCCGATAGCAACACTTACATCAATATTCATTATTTTATCATCACTTTCCATTATTTTTTATTGCCAGATTGCTTATTTTTTCCTATAATGAATACAACGTGATACGAAAAGCAAAGAGATAAAACTCTGATATAGACTCGCTTTTTCAATGATTTTTAATAGGATTTAATAGGAAAAAGAAAGGAAGAATTGTTATTATGTTTCATGAAGTTCATAATCCCGTTGAATTTCGTAAAATAGTGTTAGAAAACTTAAATTTTTCAGCGACTCCTTGTGAATTCTATACCCTCTATCACAATCCAGAAAAACCACAAAACGGTCATTTTCTTCTGTTTGAAAGAGAAGGATATTATGAATTTGGAATCGCTGACTACTCCATTGAACACCCTTTTGCCATTCAATTTCATAACCCTGAATTATTTATGCGGTTTGGCACCGTTTATGAAGGAACAACAAAATTTCAATTAAACAATCAACCGGTTTCTTCGTTCTCCCCGTCCTCCTTTTTTGTCATTGAAAAAGATATTAAAGGAAAACAAGTTTGGAAACGAGGGCAGCATTTTCATGGCGCAGAAGTTTCCATTTATCCCGCTTATTTTGAAGAAGTCATTAAGCCACTGTTCCCAACAGATTTCTTCTCTCATTTTGAGCAAAACTATACATACCATTACCTTCCGCTCAGTATTCAGTCTGTTCTCCACCGATTGATTAAGTTGGCGGAACATAATAAATTAAACCCGCTCCATTTAGAAGCCGCCCTGTTACAATGTGTCGCCATTTTAGCAGAAAATCTTCAATCCCCAAAGGAAAACGCTTTTACCAATCAGTTTCATTATGAGCGGATTCAAGTCGGCACTAACCGCTTTCTTTCTTTTAACGCAGAAGATATTCGCAATATTCAAAAAGCCCACGACATCTTATCGACACAAATCGCTTCTCCACCTACTATCGAACAGCTCAGCAAAGATCTTTTCATCAATACGCAAAAATTAAAAGCGGGGTTTGTTCATTTTTATCATATGACCATTGGGGAATTTTCCACCTCATTAAAGATGTCCACCGCCGCAACGCTCCTTTGCACGACGGATTTGCCGATCTCTGAAATCGGAAAACAAGTGGGCTATCACTATCCAAGTAATTTCATCAAAAAATTTCAACAGACATATAGCTGTACGCCTTTTAAATATCGGGAGCGAGAAAGAAAACATAAAACGTAATGCCGTCAAATAAAAGAATGTCTATTAAAACACAAAGGCAGGTATGCACTCTCTGTTTGCATATCTGCCCTTGTCGTTTTCTCTCTTTAATTTAATTTTCTCGCTAATATCTCCGATATATTGGGAGACACTTTCTTTATCATTACTGGCTCCAAGCGTTGGATCTAATAGATGCCATTCGTTTCCGTGAAACCCAACAATATGATCCACCCAGCCTTTTTCTTCGATATAAGTGCTGATCCATGCGTGATAAATATCACCTGAATATCCAACCTCTAACTTCGTCGGAATCCCTTGGGAACGAAATAGGGCAGTCACTCTTATGTGGCTGCCCCATTTTTATGTATATATACTAGAAAATTCCATTATTTATTATGTGTTTTCTTTCTTTTCAATGAGATTGTGAGCAAGCCACTTTCGACTATGGAATCTCCATGTGAAAATAATTCCTCGCACTGTCCAATCTGTAAACATAGCAATCCAAACGCCCATTGGACCAAATCCCATTTTTCTGCATAAGAACATACAGAGAAATACTCGAAAGAGCCACATACTAAAGCATGATGTGATCATAGAAAATTTCACATCTCCTGCTGCCCTCATTCCATAAGCTGGGATAAAGGCAAAAATCCATACAATCGGTTTTACAATCGTAATGGCAAGCGCCATCTGAAGGCACATTCTCGCACTCTCCGCTTCCATTCCACCGATTAACGTAATCGGCTTTGCCAAAGCAAATACGAAAAGGCAGCTAATAAGCAATACGACTTCCGCCTGCACTGATATTTTCTTAATGTAATAGATGGCTTCATCTTTTCTACCAGCACCAAGGCATTGCCCAACAACGGTCATCATTCCAATTCCCATTCCAACTGCTGCCACTCCATTTAAATTTTCCAAAATATTTGTCATAGCTTGCGCGGCTATGGCAGTCGTTCCTAATGTGGAAACTGTTGACTGAATGGCTAATTTACCAAACTGAAACATACTATTTTCAATTCCCGATGGAATCCCAATGCCAAGAATTTTCTTAATGACCAAAAAGTCTGGACGAATTTTAAAATAGTTTCGCACGGATATCAGCAATGTTTCATTATATAAATAATAATATACGACAACTGCACAGAAGATCCGAGATGCCAAAGTTGCGATGGCACTTCCGGCAACGCCTAAACCAAATCCCCATATTAAAATAGCGTTTCCACCGATGTTTAAGAAGTTGGATATAACGGAAATGGTCATCGGAGTCCTCGTATTTTTTTGCGCTCGAAAAATGGACGCTCCTGCATCATATAACGCAATAAAAGGAAAGGAGAGCGATGTATAGAAGAAGTAAATTTTTGAATTATCCATAACCGCCTGCTCTACTTCTCCAAAAATAAGCCGTAACAGAAGTTCTTGCCAGATTAAGCAAATGACGGTCAAAATTACTCCTAAAAAAGTGACAACTAAGGTGACTTGTTCTGCCACATGGTTTGCCTTCCTTGGATTTCGCCCGCCGATATAGTGAGAGCAAAGAATTGTTCCTCCTGCGGACAACGCCGTAAATGCTTGAATGACAAGAATATTAATCGAATCCACAAGGGACACTGCCGAAATTGCTTCTGAACCGACATTGCTTACCATCAACGTATCTACGGTTCCCATAAGGGAGGCAAGCAATTGTTCGATCATAAGCGGTATCAGCAGTTTCCATAAGTCTTTCTTTTCAAATAAATGGTTTCCTTCCATGATTTTCTTTTCCCTATCTCAAATTTTAGAATTTTAATTTTTTCGTTTTCTCGTTTATTTTGCCAATTGTTTTTCTATTCTTTCAAATGCAACTTTTTCATCTTTCGTGTAAGTTCCATCATCAAGTACAAAGAGAGGAATCCCAATTGTCCCCTGCTCGATCTCTTCCTTAAACAGCTCTCGATTGGCTTCTCGTATTTTCAAAAAGTGTTTTAAATTGCGAAGTTTGTCATTGAAATCTCGAAATTCCACTGGATATTGGTGCCGTTTTATTTCTTCTAATGAATGGACACAGTCTTTACATAAGCTTGTTCCATACATTTTTATGATTGGAACGCTGTGAGCGAAATATCCTGCTTCTCGCCCGATCTGCTCTGCAAAGTTTTTCCCTGCTTCCATAGCGATTGAAAGTTCTTTTTGTTCTTTTAATGCGCCTATGGCAGCTATAACATAGGCTTGTTCCATTCCTCTTTGATCGTCTGCCTTTGCCTTGTTCATTGTTTCTTCCATATAAGTATGTTCATCAAAGCAAATGACTTGCTCTCCATAAAATCCTATACTTCCTTTTGCTCCACACTGCTGCAATTGTTGGCAAATATGAATGGTCTCTTCTTTTGTTTGACACTTTATGGAAGCAAAATTCAGCTTCCCTGCTGCCTTCTGTATTTGCTCTCTCGTCCACTGGTCACCAAAATCGTATAAAATATCGCCTTTCTCCGTGGAAATATCATTCCATTGTTCTAACAGTTCTTTTTTATGTTCCATATAAATAAGATCGAAGTCTTTTAAATAACTAACATCTTCTTCTGTCAATCGAAATGGCTGTTCTTCTCCCTCTTTATATTTCTGGCAATGGCTGCTATCAAGTTCCAATTGTTTTATCGTATCGGTAATATGCTCTGTCTCTACATCGCTTCCCAATACACCAAGATAGGCGACTTCCATTCCAAGCATCTTTCCATATACCGATGCTGTCAATGCTTTTCCAGCAGGATATAGCAATAGCGTTTCCCTATCTCGTTCACAAAAATTGTTGCCTATGGCGATCATTTTCATTCGACTCTCATTCCTTTCTTCATATCGTTCGTTCTAATCCAATGATAATACTCGGTCAAACAGATTTTGTACACGAATATCATCATGTTATTGATCCATACAAAAAATTATACAAAAAAATAGGATTTTCGTAAATAAAAAAAGACTATTCTCTTTTTCCATAGAATCTGCCAAGAAATTTATTTTTCATTGAAAGATTCTTAACAATTCTATAAAGAAAATAGTCTTTCTATTTTGCAATGTGTTCTTGCTTAGAGAGTGGAATCATATTTAGTCTTATCGATATAGATACTGGCTGATTTTCCGAATATCATCTTGCTTAGAGAGCGGAATCACATTTGAGTCCGATATTATTTTTCAGCTCTTCTATGATCCCTTTCATGGCAGCAACGACTTCTTCTATCTGCTCTTTTTTTATTCCGTCAATATGAAATCCACCCGTGCATACAACGACCGCCTGCGCCGCTTTACAAACGTCTTCTGCTAACTTCCGACAGATCATCTCATCTTTATGCCCAGTGACATTGAGAACCGAAGAGGTACAGCTAACACTTCCATCTCCAGTGAGAGAAAGCCTTGGAATCGCCTGCACGGTACAGCCAATGTGTGGCTTTTCTCCACCTTGTACAAGAAGAAATAGATCCTCTCCCACTTTTGCCCCCTTTACTTCCATGGAAGAAAAAGAGAGTTCTTTTTTCATTTCTATAATCCATTCCATCTTCGATATTCCTTCGCTTCTATTCCAAATGGTTCCACTAACTTCGCCGCAATATGATAAATCATTTCATCGATGCTCTCTGGCATATGATAAAAAGTCATCATCGGAGGAATAATTCTCACCCCTTGTATCATAGAAAGTTCTTGTAGATTGCGAAGATGAATGGCGCTTAGTGGAGTTTCTCTTGCCGCCAAAACAAGGGGTCTTTGTTCTTTCATTGTCACGTCCGCTGCTCGCAAGATTAAGTTATCGGTATATCCGCTATGAATTCCAGCAATTGTCTTCATGCTGCATGGCACAATTAACATTCCTTCCGTTTTAAAGGAACCGCTTGCCGGCTTAGCGCCGATCTCCTCTGGCTTTAATACATAATCCGCAAGGGCTTCCACTTCTTCGATTGTTCGATTCGTTTCATGCGTTAAAGTAAGTTTTGCACTTTTGCTCATAATTAAATAAGATTCATAGTTTTCTTGTTCCTGAATAAGTTTTAGACATTGAATTAAGATTGGCAATCCACTGGCGCCTGTGGCTCCAACGATAATTCTTTTTTTCACGCTTTCTTTCATGTACTTTCTAATTCAGACGTTTTATTGTCTTGTCCTTTCCACTTTTCTATTCTAACAACAATCTTATGTCGACTTCCTTGTATCAAACAGAGTTTATTTTTCTGCTACTCAAAATATGGTCAAATATACCCATATCGAGAATGTTCCTTCTT
>Cebus_capucinus_imitator_PRJNA485217_SSR105__coassemble_244_pt1 | contig 36116 bp, 38 predicted proteins | sample Cebus_capucinus_imitator_PRJNA485217_SSR105__metabat2_low_PE_004 | metagenome-assembled genome bin Cebus_capucinus_imitator_PRJNA485217_SSR105
CTAAATAAAAAATCCACAGCTTTCACTGTGGGATTCCATCGGATATAACACACATCCGCTTTATACTATTTTTCTTACATGGTACTTATCCTCATCGGCTCTGCCCCCGATCTTTTTGATGTTCTCTGGAACGCTCCCGGTTCATACCCTTCGCCACCGCCTCCTTGGAGTGTTCCAATTTCTTCATAATGGATGGTTTCTCCTTTTTCTTCATCTGCTTTCCAACATACTTTTTAAAAGCAAGGTCCATCGTACTCTCATCCGGGGCTTTAAAGAATACATAATAGGTGGGCGGCGGTTTCTCGTTATTCTCCTTTCTCAGGGCAAAATCAACCTTATACTGCTTTGCCACCCGCTCAAAAGATTTGATATTGCCATCCGTAATATCAATATAGCTCAGACCTACGCCCTGTTTTTTCAACTCCCCATATGTCTGTTTCCCTTTTTTGTGCGGATGACTGCCTTTCTGCCTCTTCTCAGAAAGATATTTCCGCAACATAGTCCGGAGCAAATCCGCTGTGACCTTCGTTGCTTTTACAGACAAGGCAATGGTTTTCTGGGTTACTTCTTCTTCCACTTTGTAAGACCTCCTTTCTGTGTCTGCTGATAATATTTACGGTGGAATCAGCAGATGGTACACATATCGTTTCTTCATGGCTGCCTCCTTTCCACCTCCCGTCAAGTTGTCGGGAAGTCCTTTTAAACAAAAAAGCCGACAGATTCAATTTAATATTTGAACCTGCCGGCTATGGAAAACGATATATCATTGTCATTCTTTTCTTTGGATTACTGGCACCTGCTTGACTTTCTTCCCTATCTGCTTTCGCTGCAAGCTAAAAACCATGTCGCTCGTGCGCTCAAAAAATCCAATATCACGTTTCCAGCTCATCCCACATTTACAATGCTGCAAACCAAAGAACTGCTGTCTCATTTTTCTGCCACAGTTTGGACAGATTTTTGTATTTCTTCCCATAAGATTTCCTCAATCATATAGAATCCAGCTTATCCCTTTAACCCCCTTGCCTGTCTATCCATATCTTCTATGACAATATCATAAATCTCTCCCAAGCCTGAGCAATATTCCAATACCTGCCAGGGTTCATTAGTATGAAAATGAATTTTTATCAGTTCTTCATCTCCGACAGCCAACAGGCAGTCTCCTTTAAAATAAGTGGTAAAGTATTCGCTGATTGCGTCTTCATCAAGATTCTTTCCTTCAATTAAAAGTTGTGTGTCATACTTAAATTCTAACATCTTTTTCCTCCATGATTTTTATTTATATCACTGGCTTTACTACTTAATTATTGCCAGTATCTTTCTGTTTCAATTCCCGTATCTTCTCCCCATCCACAAAATGCGTAGCATACCACTTTTCAATCTCTTCTTTCCCAGTCTTGCTAAACTTCAGCGCAATCACCGGCTTATGCCCCTGCCCGTTTTTCTTCTTGACGCCCCACTGCTTATAATAGCAGAAAGATGGTTTCCACCCTCTTTTCTTCGCATATACACGCATTTCATGCAGAATCCGGGATAGCTTTCCAAGATTCACCGTGCAGCACTTCTCCAAATATGGAATTTTTCCAAACCGCCAGTCCTCATAATTTTTTCTGGACAGTACCTGGCAGTCTATTAACGTATCTACCGGCGCTGCATATCCCCGTTTCTTCCACTGCTGATACATGGAATTATGAACCATACCGGTCAGTTCTTTCTCATTCATAGCTGACACCTCCATCTCTGATATATTATTTTACCTCTTTCCAAATATGGTGTCACCTCTAATTTCTTCAACATTCAGGATTCTTTCAACCGATACACCGTGCAAAACTGCCCATACAGTTTTCCATCTTCCCAATTCATCTGGTCAAACAGCATACACTGAAACAAGACATCCACATCCTCTAACCGATAAATCCGGTTACATACCTCTGAAAATCCCTCCAACTCAGGATTCCCCTGCATGACTTCTTTCCGCTCCATCAAACACTGTAAATACAAAGCGGTCAAATGTTTCCGGCTGAAAATAAATGCGGTCGTTTCTTCCCCATTCACTCTGCATTTATATGTTTCTTTCTCTTCCTCTGGAATCTCCAACAGACAGCGTACCTCTTCCACATACACATCCCCGTCAAAAGCCGGGTGCTTTTTCTTCATCCATCGCTTTGCCCATTCTTCCATTGCTCTCCGGTCCCGGTCAGATTTTGCCGGCCGGAACTTTGGATTCTTATCCGCACCATCCATATAGACATTGCTCCTGATCTGCTTATCCGCCATCACCTCAAACTCTCCATTGCGGAAAAAGTAATCCAAAAGCTGATTCATCTTTGCCTGACTTTCCACCAGATGGTAACTATCTTCTGTGAAACGTAACCCGGCAAACCGCACTGGGGCGCTCCCTTTCCTGATTTCTCTCTCCACCATCCTCAATGCCTCTCTTTGTGATTCCATATCCGGCTCCTCCTCTTTTTTCTGTTCTTCCTGAATTTTCTGTTCAAATAGTAAATGCAGTTCTACATCCGCCCGCTTTCCTGTCACCATCAAGCAGTAAAAGAACAGCATAAGAACCATTTCTACTGTAAAAATAAAAAAACATATCATAGCTTATCCGCTCCGCCAAGCAACCTGGCCAGCCCCTCCCACCGAAAGAACGGACTGACTTTCTTCAGCACGGCGGCCAGGTCCGCCTCATTTTCGATCTCAATATCCAAAAATTCAATCACGCTGATTCCCAGTCCATCCGTTATCCGCTTTAACTGCTCAATCTTTGGTTTTCTGCGCCCGGATTCATATTTCCCCAGTGTATTCGCATGGATTCCGGTGCGTTCTGCAAGTTCTTCCCTGGACAGACCGCTCCGGCCCCGAAAATACCGAATCTGTTCTGCTAACTCCATGTTTTTCTTCCACTCCTTCCACATCTCTTTTTTCATCTTCTTCCCGACAAACTGTCGGGAGGCTTCTGTCAGACCTGCGGCCATACATTTCTTCTTCCAGATATTTGACTGCCATCATGCTGCAGATTATAAACAGCAAAAGAACAAGCCCGGTAAATATAAGCGCTCCCAATACTACAAGCTCCATTTGTTTATCCTCCCGTATAAAACAGAAAAAGCAACCAAATCATCGGCTGCTCTTCCCAAAATCCCTATTCTGTTTTTGGTTCCTCTAAGAGAAATGCCTCCGAGGTCATCCGGATTCCTAGTGCCATCCCCTGGACAAAATGCTCCTCGCTTTCCAGTGTAGCAATTTGAGACATATATTCTTTGTAGTCCTGAAACAGCACTGCCAGCTCCGGAGAAAGATGAGATGACAGTTCCTGCTCTACCGTTTCGCACAACTGTATCGTATCCCGGTATTCTTTTCTCCTGGGGCAGCACATTTCCCTGGGCATTAATCCCTCATAATAAAAATGTTCCAATACGTTTTTCGCCATTCCTATCCTCCGTTTTTTCACTACCGTACTCCAACCAGCCATAATACTCCTGACACCAGACCTCTGGCCAATGTGAATGCCGCCACCAAAAGACGCCAGGCCATAACTACACTTCCAATGACACCGCCAATTAACAGATTAAATGCCACCATGCCCACTGTTCCGCCGATTCCCATTCCGCTGGGAACCAGCCACAAACACATCTTATGTACGCCGAAAGGGATTCCCATAAAAAGAATCAACAGCCGCCAGTCCAATTTCCCCTGGCTCATGCACAAAGGCCGGAACAAAAATGCAAGCAGAACTATCACGCCAACGGGCAGTACCGCCTTTGCCAAAATCTCTGTGTTTCTCATAGATTTCCACCTCCATACAAATCGTGATTGACCTCCGCCCGGTAATAACTGTGAATCGTAGACGGGGCATTGAACAGACAAACAAGAAGATAAGCCCTGACATTGTGAATCTTTGTTGTCGTTTCGTGCATACGCTCCAGAACATACTGCACATGATTCCCAGTAAGTTTCAGCAGTTTACTCTTTACCAGCTCATAAGGGTACTCTGCGCCATTAATCACCAGATACTCCCGTTTAAGGCTGATGGTTTCCACCAAAAGTTCCACAATCTCGTCGATATAGTCCTTATCCCTTGGACAGTAATCCCGGCATAATACGTCATAATCAATATTGTTTTTCACAATCTCTGTGTATGCCTGCATAACCGCCATCTCATCCATCCTCTCTTGTGGCTCTTTTCTGGATAGATGGATAAGATCAGTATCACTCAAATCAGTATTAATAATATCAGTATTATTAGAGTCGATTTTTCCGACCTCTGGACTTCGGTTTTCCCGACCTCCAGACTTCGGTTTTTCAGAAGTCTTGACTTCGATTTTCCCGACTTCTGGACTTCGGCTTTCCAGAACTCCAGACTTCGGTTTTTCAGAAGTCTTGACTTCGGCATTTCCGACCTCTGGACTTCGGCCCTTTCTGCCCTGTCTTTCCGGCATCTTTTCTGCTGTTTCTGATGGCACGTTTTCTGCAATATCAATCTGGGATTCTGAATCTAGTAGTTCCTCCTCCTGGTCTGCTTTCTCCCTGATTATAAAGCTCTTTACATAAATGATGGTTGGTTTTCCTAACCCACGTTTGACTCTCTGAATCAACCCGATTCCTTTTTCCGTGTCCAGTTCCGCCATGATTTTAACGCCTTTATCTTTGCCGCAATTCATATACTGCATAACCTGTTCCAACGTAAAGATAATATATACTTTTCCCTCATCATCTACCCAGTGATTCTGGATGGACAGCGCCATCCGGTCCAGCATCAATCCATAAAGTACCTTTGCGTCACTGGACAGATTCCGGAAATAATCATCTGTAAACAGCACTTTCGGGATGCGGTAAAAAGCAAACTGCTCCGATTCATAGTCGTGAAAATAGTCAAATTCCAGTTGTTTCTTAGCCATTTTGCTTTCCCTCCTTCCCTTTCTCAATGACAGCTCTTCCATTCTTCCAACAATTCAAAAATAACCTGTTCCATCTGCTGTCGGCTGTATTCTTTCGGAAAATACTGGCTGATTCTTGCTCTGGGCAGCGTCACCTTTTCTGTGTCTTTTTTCTCTTCACACAAAATCAACTCAACCGCCAGCTCCGTCAGTTTTCCCTCTGCGCTGTGCTTTTTCAATGCCTCTGCCATCGAACCGCTGACGGTCACACTTTTTTCTGTGATACATTTCAACACCCATAGCTGTTCTTCCTCCGGCAGATACGAAAGACTAACCGCCGGTAAAATCTTCACCTTTCCCATGTCCACCAACTCCAACAGCTCCGGTAAGAGTTTCGTCAGACGGATATAGCGCTGCACCTTTCGCCCGCTGTCACCAGCCTCTTTCCCAACCAGATCAGCCGTGTCCGTGCCGTCAGCACTTTTTACTCCCTGGTGCCTTAATGCCTCCATTTTCATCTGATAGGCAAACGCTTTCTCACTGGGCAAGATGTTTTCCCTCTGGATATTGGAATCCACCATAATCACTACGGCTTCATCATCCGTATATTCTCGTACAAGAACTGGCATCGTGTCCTTCCCTGCTAATTCACAACCCCGTTTTCTCCGGTGTCCTGCCACCAGTTCATAGCCGCCCTCTGCCCTTGGTCTTACCAAGCCAGGGTTTAACACTCCATAATTGCGAATACTCTCGACCGTTTCTTCCATTTTTTCATCATCCAGCACTTTAAAAGGATGATTTCGAAACGGATATAAGTCCGTCAAAGGTACTTCCATCACCTGATTCATCGGAGAATCAACCCTTTCATCAATTCCCAGTAAATCCTCATAAGAGGTAAGCTGTATCTCTTTCTTCGGTTTACGCATGGTGCAGCACCTCCTCCGCCAGTTTCCCATAGCTGGCTGCCCCTCTGCCCCGTTTATCATAGGTAAAGATACTCATACCCTCAGAGGCAGTCTCCGCAATGGCCTCCGAACGTGGAATACTGTTCTCAAAGATGTGCATCTGCTCTCCATAAGCAGCCCTCACCGCCTGTTTATTCCGCTTTGCGTTATTATACCGGCTGGCATCCATCGTGAACAAAATCCCCTCAATGGCAAGTCCTGGATTAAACCGCTGCTTAATCCCTTTTATGACTTTCAAAAGCTCCGTCAATCCATCTGCCGCATAGAACTGGGGCTGCATGGGAATCAGAACACTGTCCGCCGCACTCATGGCATTGATGGTCAGCATCCCCAAAGACGGCATACAATCAATCAGGATAAAGTCATACTCATCCCGCAGCAAGTCCAGATATTCTTTCAGTACCATCTCCCGTTCTTCCACAGAAATCAAAGACAAATCCATGCCTGTCAGCAGCTTATTAGAGGGAACTATGTCAAGCCCCTCCTCATGATGAAGAATCGCCTCCCTGGGATTAAACTCAATCCCCATGATGATATTTTCCATCATGTTCTTTAATGTCACCCGGAGATTCTTCGGGAATCCCATCCCCAAGGTCAAATGCCCCTGGGGATCTAAATCTATCGCTAACACCCGCTGGCCTAATCTTACCAGACCAACGCCTAAATTAATGCTTGTGGCTGTTTTTCCACAGCCTCCTTTTTGGTTTGCTACTGCAATCACTCTGCACATATCACTTTTTCCTCCTGCTTATCACTCCGGCCTGACAGCCTTTTCCACCTCTGCATACACACGAAAATACTTTTTTGTTCCTTTGTTCGCGTACCGTTCTGACATTTCCAGTACGTTGATCCGTTTATCCCTCTGCAGGATTTTCTGGAACCACTTAATATCATTGGTGGTTCCCTGTAATCTGATTTTTAACATAAGAAATCCTCCCAGTCCTGGTAAAAGCAATATTCCGGGTACCGGATTTTAATTGCCTCCCAAAAATATCGGGCATAGCCACAACAGAACAGCTCGCCGACGGTATATTCCCGGCACTCACGCAGTTCATTATCCGGATTGCCCTCATAATCAAAGACACTGGGGGTTCCGTCGCAGTATAGATTAAACGCCATGCGGACAATCCGCACACTGCCGCTGGTCTGCCATCCCTCATGCAAGCATTCTGTCTTGACACAGCCTGATTTGAAATCATAAATTCTGTCGATGTGTTCTCTTGTATCTCTGTCTATCCCAAGGCAGTACACCAACACTTTGTGATAGACATCCTGGCGTCTGCATTTCTGCAGATACTCCTGATAAAATTTTTCGTGTTCTTCGCTCTTAAAAGTGATTGTGCGAGTTATTTTTTTCTTTGCTCCTAACGCTGTACTGTTCTTCATATTTCTTTTCCTCCAATATTAATTTTTTAACATTGACTTAATCGCTTTAGGCCGTTTATTGCTATACGCAAAAAGGACATTCTTCCAAAATTTCTTTTAGAAAAATGTCCTTGATACAAAATCTCTTATTCACTTTCAAAATACAACAAACGTAATATTGAGTATTATCCCGTATTATACAACAAAAATTTGTTGTACTTTTGTTGCAGTACACAACAATCACTCTACAACTTAACAGTTTTCCCTCCGATTTTAGTACAGCTTCGCCCCCGCCGGAATCCGGTCATCTACCATGAGTAAATTCAGTCCCTCACGACCATCTTCTTCATGTACCGCTGAGATCAGCATACCCTCGGAATCAATGCCCATCATCTTTCTAGGCGGCAGATTTACAATCGCAATCGCTGTCTTACCAACCAGTTCTTCCGGCTCGTAATACTCGTGAATACCGCTTAAAATCGTGCGCTTCCGGTCTGTTCCGTCATTCAAAGTGAACTTCAGGAGCTTTTTGGACTTCGGCACTGCCTCGCAAGCCTCAATCTTTACAGCCCTGTAATCCGCCTTTGCAAAGGTATCAAAATCAATCATTTCCTCAAAAAGAGGTTCGATTTTTACGTTGGAGAAATCAATCTTTTCTGCCACTTTTTCCTCTGTTTTTACCTCTGCGGCAACTGCCTTCTCAGACTTCTTGGAACCGTCGTTTCCGCCGATGGACTTCATTGTTGGGAATAATAATACATCACGAATCGCTGGTGAATTTGTCATAAGCATTACCATACGGTCGATACCAAATCCAATACCGCCTGTTGGTGGCATACCAATGCTCAATGCATTTAAGAAGTCCTCATCAATTCTATTTGCTTCTTCATCACCTTGTGCTAATAATTCTTCCTGAGCTTCAAAACGTTCTCTCTGATCGATTGGATCGTTAATTTCTGAATAAGCATTTGCCATTTCACGACCGTAGATAAATAATTCAAAACGTTCTACATACTCTGGGTCTTCTGGTTTTTTCTTTGTAAGTGGAGAGATTTCCACTGGGTGATCGATAACAAATGTAGGCTGAATTAATTTTTCTTCGACAAATTCTTCGAATAAAAGGCTTAAAATATCGCCTTTTTGATGTCTTTCTTCAAATTCTACATGATGCTCTCTTGCTAATTCTTTTGCTTCTTCTGTTGTTTTTACTGTTGTAAAATCAATATTTGCATATTTTTTCAATGCATCGATCATTGTAATTCTTTCAAATGGCTTTTCTAAATCGATAATCACATCACCATAAGGAATCTGCATTGTTCCACATACTTCCTGTGCTACATGGCGATATAAGTTTTCTGCTAATTCCATCATTCCATTGTAGTCTGTGTATGCCTGATATAATTCCATCAATGTAAACTCTGGATTATGTCTTGCATCAGTTCCTTCGTTACGGAATACGCGTCCAATTTCATATACTCGTTCAAGACCACCTACGATTAATCTCTTTAAGTATAATTCAAGAGAAATGCGGAGTTTTACATCTTCTGATAATGCGTTATAATGTGTTTCAAATGGTCTGGCTGCTGCTCCACCTGCATTGCTTACGAGCATAGGAGTTTCTACTTCCATAAATCCTTGTCCATCTAAGAAACGACGGATCGCACTAATACATTTTGAACGTTTTACAAATGTCTCTTTTACATCGTGGTTCATAACTAAGTCCACATATCTTTGACGATAACGAACATCTGTATTTGTTAAACCGTGGAATTTCTCTGGAAGCACTTGAAGGCTCTTGCTTAAAAGAGTAACTTCTGTTGCATGAATAGAGATTTCTCCAGTCTTTGTTTTAAATACTTCACCTTTGATACCGATAATATCGCCAATATCAAACTTTTTAAAGTCTTTATAACTTTCTTCTCCGATGTTATCTCTTGCTACATAAGACTGAATACTTCCTTGTAAATCTTGAACGTTGCAAAAAGATGCCTTACCCATAACACGTTTAAACATCATTCTACCTGCGATGGATACTGTTTTTCCTTCTAATTGTTCAAAGTTATCTTTGATTTCCATGCTATGATGCGTTTGATCATATTTTGTAATCTGGAATGGATCTTTTCCTGCTTCTTGGAGTTCTACAAGTTTTTCTCTTCTAATTTTTAAAATTTCATTTAAATTCTGTTCTACCACAGTAATTTCACTCCTATTCTTTTCTCTTATACTGATCTTTGGATATCTAAAATACGGTATTTTTCTTCTCCATCTGGTCCTTCTACATCGACTACTTCTCCAATTTTACAGCCGATTAATGCGTGTCCAAGAGGAGATTCATTTGAGATCTTACCTGCAAAAATATCTGCTTCTGTGGAACCTACTAATTTATAAGTAACTTCTTCATTGAATTCCATATCAAATAATTTTACCATACAACCGATGTTGATTTTTTCAAGATCGACTTCATCTTCATCAACAACTTCTGCATTTCTAAGGATTTTTTCAATTTCTTCAATACGAGCTTCGATGTCACGCTGTTCATCTTTTGCTGCATCGTATTCTGCGTTTTCCGATAAATCGCCTTGCTCTCTCGCTTCTTTAATTTTCTGAGCAACTTCTTTACGAGTTACCACTTTTAACTGCTGTAATTCTTCCTCTAACTCTCTTAACCCAGCATATGTTAAAATATTTTTCTTTTCTGCCATTTGGTTGAACTCCCTTTCTTCTCTCTATCTTTTATTGAAACAAAATATGCTTTGCACACTTGTTGCGATTTCTACATTTTTTATAGTCTGTCCTCGCGTAAACGAAAGGAAAAGAACATCTGTCCCTTTCCTTTCTTCTTGTATTCTATTTACAATTCTTATATTATAAAGTACTGTTGATCTCTTGTCAACCAGCATTCCCTTTGTTTTCCTTTATTTTCCACCTGTTTCTATTGTTTCTTGTCGGAAACAAACGTTTCTTCCTATTATGATAGTTCTAAGAGTGTATCTAATGGCAGAACTTAGTATGAAAAAACATAATAGAGGTAATGATGAACTCTTATCCTATTTTTCTAAGATAAAGCCCATATCGTTCTTTCCATTCCATAAGAGCTTCTTCGCTTAGTATTCCTCGGCGATCAATTGTCTGTTCCATTAAAATCGCTGTCAAAACTTCTTGATCAACCCAGATTCCTCTTTGGGTAATTCGCAGATGATTGGCTTTTGGATATAAATGATTTAAATCGATCTCAATGGTCGTATTCTGCCCTTTTCTCTCTTCTATTTTTCTTACTCCATCAAAACCATATTCTCCCTGTTTTTCTTTTCTTAATCCATCAAGACCATTCTCCCCTTTTGCTTCCTCATCGTCTTCTTTTTTTGTATTGGATAAAAAGATAATGGAAAGCCCTGTCTCTTCATAGATCTCTTTTGCAAGCGCCTCGTAGTTTGATGCGTCCTTTGTCTTTACAGCTAGATAGTTCAAATGATTGGATAATAGCGTGATCACTCTTTTTGTTTCTTCCACTTCCCCTTCTATCACAAGCAGTTTCAATACTTTTTTTCGAATTCCATAAAGCACACGATAATATTCGGTCAACTCTTTTAAAAAAAAGAATTTTGTCCATTCCGTATAAGTTCTCCTCTGAAACAGTGTATCCACAAAATGTTCTTTTACTTTTTCGCTTTTATTATGAAAAAACGAATCATAAGGCAACTGATAAGGATAACAATGCAGCTCACTTTCTTGTCTTTCATATAGGAAGAAAAGCTCCCCATTCAGTAAAAACGTTGCGTTGCTGTATTGGCGCCTTTGCTCTTCTATCTCCCGTTCCACAAAGCGCCATGCCACATCTTCCCCTATTTTTATCACCATCTCTTTTTCCAGTGGCAACTCCACATCAATTCCATGGAACTCCCCTTCTGCACTTTTTTCTTTTTTTAGTTTTCTTTTGCGAAGGAACCATGCTCGCAGCCATTTCTTCGGCAAAACCCGATAAAGCCAGCGATACCAGATGGTTGTCTTTTCTAAATATCGATATCGAATAAATGTAATGTCCATTTTCTTCTCCTATTACACTATTCTTTCTTTATGCTATATGCATTTTTTCTATAAAAAATACCTGAAAAACTTGTTGTTGCCTTGACAACATCAATTTTATCCCTATTTTTGGTGTAATTGGGTTAAAATATCAAAAAGGGAGTTTATACATATGAAAAGCATGTACAAAAAACTATTAAGTATTTTGCTACTCTGTGCTATGGCACTTAGCAGTTGTAGCGGAACAACCCAAACCCCAACAACAACTTCAACGACTTCTGAGAACACAGAAAATACGAGCATTCAGCTTGATGAAACAAACAATCAAAAAACTGACTATACATTCGTGGATCAAGCCGACAATGAAATGACTGTTCAAGTTCCTGTGGATCGCATGGTCGTTATGCAGCATCACTCTCTGGATATTTTAGCTCAATTAGGCGCTCAAGATAAAGTGGTGGCAACGGAAAAAAACTGGGAAAAGATCTTGGTGGCTATATGAAAGATGTCTTCCCAAATATCGAATCCCTTCCAACTCCTGGTGATTTACAAGAATGGAATGTGGAAGAAATCGCAAAATTAAATCCTGATGTTGTCATTGCCGCTTCTCAAGCCAATGCGATCTGGGATTTTTGTTTAGAGAGCCGTGATATTGTAGAAAAAGCGGTTGGAGATATGAACGATGAAGATCGCGTTCGTGTCTTTATCGCCAATGAAGGTCAGCAGACTTATGGAAATGACAAATACGTTGGTTCTCAACTTTTAAGAGCTAGCGCCATTAACGTAGCTGCCGAGGAAATTCAAGGCTATCAACCTTATACGTTTGAAAAACTGGCAGAATGGAACCCTGATGTAATTATTGTTCAAGATCGTTATCAAGAAGTGTATGATGAGATCACAACTGATGCCAAATATCAAGAACTAAAAGCGTTTAAGGAAGGAAATGTATTGCTCGCTCCTTATTGGACAAAACCATGGGGTAATCCAGACACGGATTCCATTGCTCTTGGAGAACTTTGGCTCGCTCACCAATTTTATCCTGATAAAGTGAGCAAAGAAGTGGTGCAGCAGCGTGCCGAATAATTTTATGAATCTTTTTATGGAATTCCTTTTACAGGAGAAGTATAGATGAATCGTATAAAAAGGAGAATCTATTTTTATGACCAACCAACAACTTCACGAACTTTCCTTAGATTATTGGTCCAATCGAGCGGAAGAATTTTCTGCTCTTCGCATAAAAGATTATGGAACCTCAATGAGAGAAGCCTTTTTACAATTTATAAAAAGTCAACTGCCACCCATTCAAGATCGTCGGATTAAAGCATTGGATCTTGGGCGTGGAGCCGGATTTTTTTGTCTTTTATTAAATGAATTGGGCTGTGAAATCACCGCCATCGACTTTTCCAAAGAAATGTTAGAACAGGCTAAGAAAAACTGTGAAGAACATCAAATTTCGAATATTACTTTTTTACAAATGGACGCCCAACATTTAACGTTTCCTGATGAAACATTCGACTTTCTTATTACTCGCAATGTCACATGGATTTTGCCAGATGTGAAGAAAACCTATGAAGAAATGCTGCGCGTTTTAAAAAGCCAAGGTCGATTGTTAAATATCGATGCCAACTATGGAAAGACGTTTGCAGAATCGGAAAAAAGAGGAGAAACTTCTTCTCACCCGACCCAGTCTTTGGAACAATTAAAGACGAGAAACCGCATTGCAAAAGATCTCGCCATTTCCAAAGTTGAACGCCCACAATGGGATTTTGAAACTCTTTGGAAACTGGGAGCGGATACGATCTCCTGTTATCGAGATTTTGAGCAGCAACTTGGCATTAAAGAATTAAACCAAGCCTACACCCACGCTTCTAACAAAACCCGTGCCATTATGTTCGCAATTATGGCAAAAAAACTTTAATAGGGGACTGTCAAGAAAGACAGCCCCCTATTTTTTTCTAATTTCTAGTATAAGTATAGATGTTTTGGCACTCCATTTTCATAGACAATGCTTGGCTCTCCTTGAATTAACGGATACATATAATCCCATAATTCTTTTGTAATGTCATTGCCCTCTTCATTGATCCACTCTCTTGGAACTTTCTTTTCTTTGTTCGCAACTTGCGATACAGGAACGCTTCCAAACATCACTTCATATGGCTCATTGGATAGGCGAGTTAAAATCGCCATAACACCTGTTTCTCCATCTAAAGCGGCTTGACACGCTTTCATTCCAAGCATACGACTTTCTTCTAAATCCGTAGCGCTTGCGATATGAGCGCCACATCTTTGCATCAGATTTAATTCCACAGAACGAACTTTACACCCTAAACGCTCTCTTACAATTGTTTCTAATACACTGGCTGCCCCTGAAATAATAGAATGTCCAAAGGCATCTTTTGCCCCTGCCTGTACATGTTCTGAAATATAGACACCATCTTTGTCTTTAATTCCTTCGCTAATCGCCACAATAATATCTGGGTGTGTTTCCATTTTCTTCTTCACATCTTCGATAAATTGATCGACACAAAATTCCGGTTCGCACAAATAGATAAGATCTGGACCTTTTCCTCCTGCAACTCTTGCAAGAGCGGAGGCTGCCGTTAACCAACCTGCATTTCTTCCCATCACTTCCACAATCGTAACAGCCTTTGTTTCATAAACATGACAATCTCTCTCTAATTCCGCAAATGTCGTCGCAATATATTTTGCTGCAGAACCAAATCCCGGACAATGATCAATTTCTGCTAAATCATTGTCAATTGTTTTTGGCGCTCCAACAATTTTAATATCTGTAATTCCATTTTTTGCACAATAAGCGGATAACTTATCCACCGTATCCATAGAATCATTTCCGCCTGTGTAAATAAAATATTTGATGTCATGTTTGCGGAAAATTTTAATAATTGTTTCAAACTGTTCTTTATCGTTTTCTAAATCTCCTAGTTTAAAACGACAAGAACCAAGCGCTGCTGATGGTGTTTGACAAAGAAGTCTTAAATCTTCTGAAGATTTTAGTTTCTCATTTAAATCCACAAATTTCTCTTGAAAAACTCCTTGGATTCCGTTTACTGCTCCGTATACTTTATCCACTTTTCCACTTAAGAATGCGCAAGTCATAACACCTGCAATTGTAGCATTAATAGCAGATGTAGGGCCACCAGATTGTGCAACCAATAAATTATTCATTTTATTATTTATCTCCTTTTGTATCTTTGTTCTCTCTATCTTTTTGTTCTTTCGGTATTTCCTATGCTGTAAAGTTTATATGTTTTGTATACTTTATACGCTTTCTAATCGTTGTTATCTCTTATGAATTCCGTTTTTGTTATCTCATTTTTTGATAGTCATTCATCAATTGTTTTAGCTGTTCCAATGTTTCCACTTGATTCACTAAATTGCGAAGTTTTGAGGAAGCCGGATACCCGACGGTATACCATGCCACATGTTTTCTCATCTCTCGAATCCCAATATACTCGCCTTTAAACTGCACCATCATCTCCCCATGGCGTAAAATCATCGCTATGACTTCAGACAGTTCCGGTTTTGGCAACAATTCGTTTGTATCCATATAATGAACGATTCGTTTAAAAAGCCATGGATTTCCTTTGGCTCCTCTCGCTATCATAATGCCGTCACAGCCTGTTTCTTCATACAGTCTTATGGCATCTTCCGGTTCAAATACATCTCCGTTTCCTATAACCGGAATCGAAACTGCTTCTTTTACTTTTCGAATCATCGACCAATCCGCCGTACCTGAATAATATTGCTCCCTCGTTCTTCCATGTACTGCAACTGCTGCCGCTCCATTTTCCTGTGCAATCTGAGCAAACTCCACAGCATTTTGCGTATCTTCTGTAAATCCTTTTCGGAATTTCACCGTCAGCGGAATGGAAACAGAAGAAGAAACGGCCTTGATAATTCTGCCCGCTAATTTTGGATCTTTCATGAGCGCAGAGCCTTCCCCATTGTTTACAATTTTCGGCACCGGACAGCCCATATTAATGTCAATGGCATCAAAGCAACCTTTTTCTTCCATTTTTTTTGCCATCTCTCCCATAAGTTCCGGTTCTGATCCAAAAATTTGAACCGACACAGGGCGTTCCCTCTCATCGGTTGCTAACAATGGTTCTGTATTTTTATTTCCATAATAAAGCGCTTTGGCGCTGACCATTTCCGTATAAAACATCTCACACCCTTGCTCTTTGCAAAGCAGTCGAAATGGTAAGTCAGTCACCCCTGCCATAGGCGCAAGAATCAATCCATGAGGAAGTTCAATGTTTCCTATTTTAAGCCTCATAAATCACTCCTATTCTATCCTGATTTTATTGCTCTGTTTCTATCTCTTCTATTTTCTGTCCGAGGAAGAATACTTTATAATAAAGTTCTAATTCTTCCCACAAGTCTCTTTTCGTTCTCTGCAATTCTTTGATCTTTAATGCGCTTCCAATCTCATCAAATGCAAAGTCTTCGTTTGGGCGCACAACAAAATCTAGATTGCCTCCTTCATCAAATTCCATCGTAAAGACACAGCTGATTTGAGAAGTAAAGACAACACAAGTCACTTTTAACTCTTCTTGAATTGCTTGTGGCAAGGCAGAAAACTGTGGATTAAAATAATATTTTTGTTCATAAGTGCTGGCACCGCATAAAACAACTTGTCCTTCTTCCATTCCATTTCCTCCATTTCTTATTTTTTCGTATATAAAAGGACTCTTAACAACTAAGAGACCGCTTTTTTAAAAAAACCATTATCCATCATAACAGATTATTATCATTCTCGCAACGCAAAAAAAGGAACCATCAGGAAATCACTTCTGTTTCCCGATCGTTCCTTTTAAAAAACTATTCTCCTAATGTAGCAACCATCACCGCTTTAATCGTATGCATACGGTTTTCCGCCTCTTCAAAAATAATATCCGCATTTTCTTCAAAGACTTCTTCTGTCACTTCATTTCCTTTAACCGCTGGCAAGCAATGCATGACAACTGTTGTATCTTTTCCTGTTTTTTGAAGTAATTCTTTGTTCACCTGATATGGTTTTAATAAGGCAATCCTCTCCGCTGCCTTATCTTCTTCTCCCATGGAGCACCATACGTCGGTATAAATGGCATCTGCCCCTTTTACCGCCTCCACGTCTTCTGATAACGTGATCGTCCCTTCTGATTCTTTTGCGTATTCTTTACAAAGGTCTACTAACTCTTCTTTTGGCCACAAGCTCTTTGGCGCCACTAATGTAAAGTGAAGTCCTAATTTCGAACAGCCGATCATAAGAGAGTTTGCCATATTATTTCTTCCATCGCCTGTGTAGACAAAATGTAACCCTTTTAAATGTCCATAATGCTCTTTTAATGTGAGCATATCCGCCAAAATCTGGGTTGGGTGGTAATCGTCAGTCAATCCATTCCATACAGGCACTCCGCTATATTTTGCAAGTTTTTCCACATTTTCATGTTTAAATCCACGGAATTCAATGCCATCAAACATTCTTCCTAACACTCTCGCCGTATCTTCTACGGATTCCTTATGTCCAAGCTGAATGTCATCTTTTCCAAGATATTCTGGGTGAGCGCCTTCATCAATGCAACCGATCGTAAAGGCACATCTCGTACGAGTCGATGGCTTTTCAAAGATCAACGCAATATTTTTTCCTTTTAAACTGTTTCCAGTAATTCCTTTTTTCTTATCCGCCTTTAGCTTTGCCGCTAATTCAATCAATCCTTCTATCTCTTCTGGTGTAAAATCCTTTAATGTTAAAAAACTTCTTCCTTTTAAATTCATACCTAAGAACCTCCTTTTTGCTCATTATAGCAAGTTACTTTCGGAAAGTCAAAGGATTTTTGCATATTTTTACATTTTATTCACTATTTTATCGTTTTTTATTCATATAAAACAAGTTTTTATGCATATTTTTATGTTTATAATGAATTTTTAATTAGAAATATTCACTCATTTCTTAGGGCATCGATTGGATTTAATTTTGCCGCTTTATTAGCTGGTAAGTATCCAAAAATAATACCGATTGCGGCGGATACTCCAGATGCTAATAACACCGCTTCCACAGAGGGAGAGGCGTTTAAATTGATTAAATTTCCAAGCACTGTCGTGGCTGTCCCTCCAAGAATAATTCCAAAGATACCGCCCATAGTGCTAACCATACCTGCTTCTAGCACAAACTGTCTCATGATGTCCCGCTTTCTGGCGCCTAATGACTTGCGGATTCCGATCTCCTTTGTTCGCTCCGTTACAGACACAAGCATAATATTCATAATTCCAATTCCTGCAACTAACAGAGAAATTCCTGCGATTCCAACTAAAATATTTTGCATCATGCCTGTCATTTCACTCATCATATCGAGCAATTCTTTTAAGCTGAAAATGCTATACGCCTCATCAGTGTGATAGCGATCGTATAAAAACTGTTCCACAACTTTCTTCGCTTCGTCCATTTTATTATCATAACGACCAGTAATGATATACGTCATAATTTTTCCCTGAAACGATGTTTTTGATACGGTCGTATATGGCGCATACAAAACGTCATCACTTCCGCCCGCCTGTGAATCCACTTTCTCTTTTAGCACCCCGACAACTTCATACGTCTCCGTGCCAACTCGAATCTTTTGGCCAACGGGATCGACATCTTTAAATAATTGTTTACTCGTATAGCTTCCAATGACACAAACTTTACTTCTCGTTTCCACATCGCCATAGGTGATAAAGCGCCCTTCTTCCACAGTCAACTTTCCAATCTCTGCATACTGCTCATTAATTCCGGTCACTGTGCGATTTTCTAACTTATCGGTTCCCCTTCGCAGCGTCGTAGAAGTCGTAACTTGCGGCGTAATATCTTTTAATAAATCCTGATGTTCTTCCACCATTTTATACATTTCCGCTTCTTTCATTGGCTTTTTTTCTGACTTCGCCGTTAAAGTAATCGTAAGCTGATTGCTCCCCATATCGGCAAATTGCTGTTCGGAAAAACCGATCATTCCTTGCATAAGGCTCACAAGGGCAATTACAGAAGCGACTCCAATGATCATTCCTAACATCGTTAGAAACGTTCTCATTTTATTGCCTAAGATGCTTTCCCATGCCATTTTAAACGCTTGATAGAAACTCATGCTCCCACCTGCTTTCTATATTCTTCTGCTGCCCCGTCAAAGACAACTTGCCCATCTTGAATTCTCACAACTCTCTTTGCCTCTAAGGCAATGCTGTTGTCATGGGTAATGATGACAATCGTATTGCCTTCTTCATTTAATTGTTTTAAGAAATCAAGCACTTCTCGGCTTGTTTTGGAATCTAAGGCACCAGTTGGCTCATCGGCTAAAATAAGCGATGGATTCCCTGCTAATGCTCTCGCTATGGACGCTCTTTGCTGCTGTCCTCCCGATAATTGGTTTGGTCGATTTTCCCACTTATCGCCTAGCCCCACTTTTTCAAGGGCTGCCATGGCAAGCTCTCTTCTCTTTCGCTCCCGAAGCCCTGCATAGAGAAGGGGAAGTTCGACATTTTCTAATAAGTTCATTTTCGGCAACAAATTATATTGCTGAAAAATAAATCCTATTTTTTGATTCCTGATTTTGGCAAGTTCATCATCGTCCATCTTTGCAACGCTTTTTCCGTCGAGATAATAGTCCCCTTTTGTCGGCACATCTAACGCTCCGATAATGTTCATAATTGTGGATTTACCGCTTCCTGACTTTCCGACAATGGCGACCATCTCTCCTTGATAAATCGATAAATTGATTCCATTGCTGGCTCTTACCTCGTTATCGCCCATTTGATAGATTTTATATACATCTTTTAAAAGGATCAAGGGTTTTCTCTCTTCCATCTCTCCCCCCTCCTATTCTACACTGCCGCCCATATCAGAACCGCTCATATCGCTTCCATCACCTGATGTTCCTGTTATATACAAAGAGGCTGGTGTTTGTTCCGGCTGTGGAATATAGACCTCATCTTCTTGTTCTAATCCGCTTAGAATTTCCACATAGTCGCCATCATTGATTCCAACTGTCACCTGTACTTCCTTAAATCCTGCCAGCACATCGCTGTTTGCCGTTTCTTCTTTACCAGAGAGCTTGTCCTTTTCGCTTACTTCTTTTTCTTTTACATAGACAATATTTCCTCGCTGTAAACACTCTAGCGGAAGGCTATTGGCGTTCTCGCTTTTTTGCAATACAATTTTGCTGTCCACATTCATTCCCGGCAACAGATTATAAACTTTATCCATGCGAACGAGAACCGGATATTGTGTCACCCCATTTTGGCTCACACTTTTTAAACTGATGTTCTCTACATGACCGCTCATCGTCTTTCCTTCCAGCGCCTCACAAGTCACGGTCACTTTTTGTCCGACTTTAATGTTCTTAATATCCAGCTCATCAACCTTCATCTCAAATTTTAAAGAGGAGAGATCATAGATCACTGCCATTCCTGCATTTTCGGCGGAAGTTGTTGTTCCTGCATTAATTTTATCCCCTTTTTTCAATGACTTTGTAATGACCTGCCCTGAGATTGGAGACGTAATCGTATAGTTTTCTAAGCTGTTTTGCTGAGTTTTTAAACTGAGTTTCGCCGTCTCTAACGATGTTTTTGCATTTTTAATCTGAGATTCCACAGAATCCCCATTTAACGTCGCATAAACGTCTCCGCTGACAACTTTTTCACCCTCTTTGAGCGTTAAAGTCTCAATCTCTCCTGAGCCGTCCGCCAATAATACGGTTTCTTCCTTGACAGAGAAGACGCCTTCATCGTTGCATTCCACTCCGTCGATCTTTGCGGTACCTATCATATCTTTTGCGATTCCCCCCGGATTGTTCACTGCAATTTTCACCTGTTTTACAATTCTTCCTCCGGAGAGTGTCTCTGTAAATGGAGAGATCTCTTTGACAAATCCATACATTTTTTCTCCTTCATCACCTACATAGACGGTTGCCGTTTTTCCAACCCAAGTCTGCTGTACATCTTGGGAATTAAAAGGAACGGTCAAATACATAATCGTGTTGTCATAAATCTCTGCGATCTGCATTCCAGCAGTTACCGTATCGCCTTTTTTTACGCTTAATTTCTTAACGTAACCGGATACATTTGATGTGAGTTTTAACTGATCTCTTGCTTTTACCGCATCGTCATATGCATTTTGCGCCTGTTCAACTGCAAGCTCTGCGGATTTAATTGAATTTTGAACATCTTTTGAGTCGATCTTATAGAGCAGATCTCCTTTTTTTACTTGCTGTCCTTCTTCAAAAGGCGCATCGGTAATTTCCCCTTGTACGAGCGGAACGACGGTATATTGATCTTGTGGCTCTATTACACCAGAGCCTGACAATGTCATCTCTAAATCTCGCTGTTCCATCGTTGTCGTTTCCACCTGTGTCAGCTGCCCCATCTGTTTTGTCACATTGGCACGGACTTTCATAACAACGACGACAATTACAATCAATAAAATAATCCACTTTAGCCATTTCTTTTTTCTTTTTAAAAAACGTAACAGTCGTTTACCTAATTTTTCTTTTCCTGCTTGTTGTTCTTCCATCTGTTTCTTCAATCCTTTCGATCCATTTCTAGTAAATTTTTAGTTTTTGTTGTATTCCCTTGCTACTAAAATATGAATAACATTTCGTTTTTTTGCAGTGCTGTCATAATACGCTTTTACTTCGTATTGATTCAAATCTGAAATTTTTGAAAGGGTTGTCTTATAATAGGTTCCATCTTTTATTAAATAAACAACCATTGTATCGCTAAAGGTTCTCGTCTCTCTTCCATCAAATGCATCATTTTGGCTAATAGCTCTCACTTCTGAAGAAGAAAGCATTCGAATTCCTTCTAATTTTCCTTTTGCATCAAATTGGAATCTTGCAGGACCTGTCTCTTTATCTACCATCATTTTAAATTTCGTTGTAGCCGCTCCTGTCTCTCCATTGATTTCATATGTATAAGTTCCAACCGCATCAAAAGCTGTTCCACTTTCCGCAGCGCTCAATAAGATTCCATACTCATATAACTCTCCTGTCAGATCTCTTACAATTAAATCGGTAATCTCGCCGTCTGCATTTAAGCGATAATACATAATTTCATTTGTATAAAGAGTGAGCCCTTCTAAATCTTTTACTGCAATCGGTTTGTATCTTCCTGTGCGATAATCGAGAATATTTACATCTTCTGCAAATTTCTTATTGCCTAGTTTCTCTCCATCTTCGCTTACTTTTCCGCTAATATCATAGAGATCCACTTTATTGACAACAACTTTTTCATCAATAAAGCTAATCTGCACCGGATCTCCAACGCTGATCTTATCGGTATCATAGTCATATTGATGTTCTACTCCGGTGGAATCCACAATGCGAATATAAGTTTTTACCGTTGCATTTTCATCGTCGCTGCTATTTTCGTGTTTTCCTTTTTCTATTACAATACCGCCGATTACCGTGCTTGTATTAGAAGCTGTGCGAACTCCGACAATGGTGTTGTCTTTTCCAAGAAGCAATGTCACTTTATCTCCGTATTCAAAGTCACCCATTGTAGAAAGCGCATATGTGGCGTCCTGTGTTTCAATCTTATACTCCGTTCCTGCCACTGTTACGGATTCCGGATTGATACGGTCTGGCGTCGCCGCTGTATACGTTCCAGTCACTTGATTGCGGTATGCCCAAATTGTTTTTAATTCTTTTGAATAATAGAGAACATCATCTGCTTTAATGGATTTATAAGATGCTTTTTTATTATTTCGATAAATCGTAGCATTTGAAGCGGAGAATGAAATTTGACTTGTCCACTTTGTCGTTGCAACAATTGGTCCTTTCATTTTGTCATCAATTAATTTTAAATAATCGATATCTCCATCTTCATTTAATGGATAGCCCAATGTTTCGCCATAGACTTTTCCATCTTTTGTTTTTGCAACTAACGTATTGTAAAGCAATTGAATGACATCTCCATTGTTCAGAGATTGATTCTGTGTCTTACTAATACCTTGGTTTAACTTATTGGAATAATAAAAAGACATTTTAGCGGAAGTTTTATCGCCTTTAAAGTCGCTGTCCTCATACCCTAATAGCGTTACAATTCCATTGACCGCTTCTTTTAATGTAACGGCTGTCGTCGGTCTGAACTTTCCTTGAAGATTGCCACTTAACCACCCTTGTTCAATGGCAATCTTAATATAAGGCGCCGCCCAATAGCTGCTTCTTACATCGGTAAATAAAGAAGTGTTTATTTTCTTTGCCACCGTATCTTTATAAGATGATGCCTGCACAAGATTATAAGCGAATTTCGCCCTCGTGACTTTTTGCTTTTGGTTGATACTTCCACTGGCATTTGACTTCATAATTCCCGTAGCTAAAATTACTTTCTCTTTTTGTTCCTCTGTTGTCTTTGTATTTGCCGCCTGCACAGGAATCACTCCTTGCCCAGTCAGTATACTAAAACAAAGCAACATTGTTATAATCAATGCTGTTACCTTTTTCATATTTCCTTCCTTTCTCTTCCAAAAAATGCAAAAATGTTAAATTTTTCTCTATTTTATTCATTTTACTCGATCTATATTCTATGTCAAGAAGAGTCCCTTGAATTCTTTATATCGGATCTTTTTTTAAGAATTACGTTATGGTTTTGTTATACAAACTTTAGAAATCTTCTTATGCCCTCAATTGATTCTTAAAATCCATTTCCCACACAAATCGTACAAGTATACACTTTTTTCACCTGACTTTGTTCCAACAAAACAGATGTGCAGGCTTCCATTGTAGCGCCGGTTGTATAAATATCATCAACAAGCAGTATATTGTATTCCCCTTCTGGAAGCTCTCCAACCGAAAAGGCTTTTTTCAAATTTTTATACCGCCCTTTGTTATCCAATTCTTTTTGCGGTCTTGTGTCAATGACCCGAAGCAAACCATGGGCCAGACATGGCACTCCCAATAATTCTCCAAGTTTTTTCCCGAACACTTCCGCTTGATTGTATCCTCTTTGTCGCCGTTTCTTCTTATGAATCGGCACCGGAACAATATAGGCAAACTCCATCTGCTCCCACTGCCTTTTATAGTTTCTCACAATCTCTCTTGCATACCAATCGGCATATTCCCGACGGTTCCCATACTTAAATCGATAAATCGACTTCCTCGCCTTTTCATTATAGCGAAGCAACCCATAATTTCGCTCAAAATTTCTCTCATGCCTTTGGCAGTCCATGCAGTATTCCTTCGCTTCTTCCTCCTCTTGAAGCGGCTTTCCACACTTCATACAAGCCGGCTCTTCTATGTAAGGAATGTCCGTTTCACACCGTTTGCAAATCAACCTTCCATATCCCGCAATCTCTTGGCAGAACGGACATCTTCTTGGATAAAGTAGATCAAGCACCTTTTCTTTTTTGATTTTAACCCCCAATTTTATCATAGTTATCGTCTCTCCTCCCCTATTAGGAAATCAAAAATGGATTCCCTTCCGTTTCCTGATCAAGTTTTTGAATTTCTTTTAACTGATACGCTAACCCGCTGTAACGAAGTTGTTCATTGACATTTTGTATCATAAAATCAACGGTAGCAGGATTTCCTACCATCGTCACACATTGTTTAGCACGAGTAACAGCCGTATATAAAAGATTTCGATTAAACAGCACTCTAGGTCCTGTCATCAGCGGAATGACAACTGCTGGATATTCGCTTCCTTGGGATTTATGGATCGTAACCGCATAGGCAAGCTCTAGTTCATCGAGCATGGAAAATCCATATTTCACAACTTTTACTTCATCAAATACGACGGTGATCTCTTCTGCAAAGGAGTTGATCTCACGGATAATGCCGACATCTCCATTAAACACCCCAACTCCTGTGTCGAGAACAAATCCTCTCCCATTGGTCACTTCCCACTCCAACTTATAATTATTTTTAATCTGCATCACTTTATCCCCTTCTCGGAACACGCCAAGATGAACTTCCCGTTCTCGCTTCTCCTCGGAAGCAGGGTTTAAATATTGCTGTAAAATCTGATTTAACTTCTCAACGCCAAGCTCTCCCTTTCTCATAGGAGTTAACACTTGAATATCATATGGGGTTGCATCGACATAATTTGGCATTTTATCCCGTACAAGATAGATCACAATCCCGATAATCTCCTGTACTGACATTCGCTTTAAGAAGAAGAAATCTCTGCTCTTATTGTCTAACTTAATGAGCTGACCATGATTGATTCTATGGGCGTTGACAACAATATCGCTTTTCTCTGCCTGACGGAAAATTTTATTTAATTCCACCACAGAAAAACATTTAGAATCGATTAAATCTTTCAATACATTTCCAGGTCCTACCGATGGAAGCTGGTTTCCATCACCGACTAAAATCAGTCTTGTCCCCGGTATCAATGCCATCAACAGCGCCTGCATCAGACTTAAATCGACCATGGACATTTCGTCGATAATGACGACATCGGTTTCCAGTGGATTTTGCTCATTTCTCTCAAACTTAAAACGAGATCCGCCTTCTAAATCCCCGTTTAGTTCCAACAGACGATGGATTGTTTTGGCTTCACAGCCTGTGGCTTCCGCCATTCTCTTTGCCGCCCTCCCTGTTGGCGCTGCTAACATAATATCAAGACCTTCGCCTTCAAAATATCGAATAATTGCGTTAATTGTCGTTGTTTTTCCTGTTCCAGGTCCCCCTGTCACAATTAACACTCCATTTCTCGCCCCTGTTTTAATGGCTTCCTTTTGCAGCTCATCATAGACAATGTTTTCACTTTTTTCCATCATCTCCAAGCTATGGGAAAGCTCTTCTTCCGTCACATCATATGTCACATTGAGATCAAGCAGCCGTTTTGCTGTATTTAATTCGGTGTAATACATATTATTTGTATAGACCATCTCCCGCTTTTCCATCGTCTTAATTATCAACTTTCGCTCAAGCACAAGATCCATCAATCGAGGTTCTAACACTTCTTTGGAAACTCCTAATAACTCCGCTCCTCGAATCAAAAGCCGTTCCCTCGGAAAGGAAACGTGTCCGCTATAACTTGCCTGCTGCATCGTATATAAAATTCCCGACTTAATTCGAAAGTCAGACTCAGTTCCAATCCCTACCTTTGCCGCAATCTCATCTGCAATTTTAAAACCGATTCCTGAAATATCATCTGCCATCTTATACGGATTTGTTTTAATAATCTCATATAAGTTATCTCCATATTCATTGAAGATTTTGACGGCGTAGTTGGTGGCAATTCCATATTGTGACAGAAAAATCATCGCCTGACGCATGGCTTGCTTTTCATGAAACTGGGAAGCGATCTCTTGTGCCATTCGCTCTGAAATCCCTTTGATCTCCACCAATCGTTCCGGCTCCTCTTCAATCACTCGAAAGGTGTCCATTTTAAATTTCTTTACAACACGCTTTGCAAGCACCGGTCCCATTCCTTTAATGGCACCGGAACCTAGATACCGTTCCATATCTTTCATGCCTTCCGGCGCCCTCACTTCATACTTCTCTACTTTAAATTGAGGTCCATGTACATGATGCTCCACATACTCCCCCTCAAACCGCATATATTCTCCTTCATTGATATAGTTAAACGTTCCAACACAAGTCTCATCGTCTGAAACGGTTTCCAACGTCAACACTGTATATCCATTCTCTTCGTTTCGAAATCGAATATGCCCAACATATCCTTCTAATATTTCCATATTCTATTCTTTCCTACCCTTTCTTTGTTCTATTCTCTATGGTACGCCTATTTTTCCTCTCTCGTCAATCTATCTCTGGTACATTTTCATAGAAAAAATGACGTTCTCATTCGCCATGCAAGCTCTTGAAAACGCCATTTTATTCTATCGTTCGTATTAATTATCGCTTAAATATTCTACATATTGACCAGTACCAATGGCAACCGCTGTCAATGGTTCATCTGCTGTCACCGTATTGATTCCTGTCTTTTCTTCGATCAACTCTTCTAATCCATGAAGCAATGCTCCACCACCAGTCAATACAATTCCTCTATCAGAAATATCCGCTGCTAATTCTGGTGGAGTTTTTTCAAGAACGCTGTGAACGGCTTCTACAATCTGTGTTGCCGCTTCGTGAAGGGCCTCTTCTGTTTCTTCGGAAGTCACTGTAATTGTCTTTGGAAGACCTGTTACAAGATTACGTCCACGAACGTCCATAGAAACTGCTTCCGGACGTTTGTATACCGTACCGATGTTAATCTTAATATCTTCTGCGGTTCTCTCTCCAATTAATAAGTTATGTTTTTTACGCATATAGCGGATAATTGCCTCATCAAAATCATCACCGGCAATTTTAATCGATGTGCTGACAACCGTTCCTCCAAGGGAAATAACAGCAATATCAGAAGTACCGCCACCGATATCAACGATCATATTTCCTACCGGTTTTGCAATCTCAATTCCTGCACCAATCGCTGCGGCAATTGGTTCTTCAATAATGACAACATCTCTTGCCCCTGCTTCTCTTGTTGCATCGTCTACCGCTTTTTTCTCAACTTCAGTGGCACCACTTGGCACACAGACAGCAACTCTTGGTCTCTTTGAGAAGAAAGATTTACCAACCGCTTTTTGAATAAAATATTTGATCATCTTTTCTGTAACGGTATAATCAGAGATCACCCCTTGTCTTAAAGGACGAACTGCTACAATATTTCCAGGTGTTCTACCAAGCATCAATCTCGCTTCTTCACCAATCGCTTTGATTTTATTTGTTTTTCTATCAAATGCCACAACAGATGGCTCTTTTAAAACAACGCCTTTTCCTTTTACATAAACTAATACACTTGCTGTTCCCAAATCGATTCCGATATCTGTACTTGCCATTTTTATCCCCTTTCGTTCATCTAACTTTACTTAACTTTATTGTTTCCATAGTTTTATAATTTATCAGGTTTCCCATCGAATCTTTCAAAATCGTTTCCTATATAATTATATACATTCTAACGCAATTTGCAATGAGAAGTTTTCGTTTTTCTACAATTTTCCTGCTTTTCTAGCAAATAATGAGAATCTGGAATATTACTCCCTCATTTTTGGTTATTTTTCTAGTAGTTTTCTATCCTTACTTAGGAAATTCGATTTGTTTCTATTATACTTGTTTTTTAAGTATCTGACAACACACTTGATCCTTACAGTTTATTTTCTATTCTCTTACTATTTGCCCATATTTCCGTTTTCCAATGCTTTCCTAGCCCAGCACCATTGGGATAGCAAAATCCCAATCAAAAAACTTAGGCAAACAAAAAAACTGCCAAATAAGAATCAACTTATCTGACAGTTTCCTTGATAGATTATTTCATCTACACTGCATGAATTAAAAGAGCATTGTAATCGCTGGAATTGTAATAATGGATACGAGCGTTGTAATAAATACCCCTTTTGCAGCTTTTACATCATCTTGCCCGTACTGTTTTGAGAACATAACCGTTGTCGCCGCAACTGGCATAGCCGCTACAATAACAGTGATCGCTAAAATCATATGATCGGCAATAATATTGCGGAATGCTAACCAAATAAGGACTGGCGCTGCCGCCTGTTTTAAAATTGTATATGGATATAAACGATATTCGTTAAATACTTCTTTAATTGGAACAGTTGCCAAAGAAGATCCAATGACAATCATAGCAAGTGGTGTTGTCATACTTCCAACGGTATTGCAAGTTGTGGAAATAATGCTTGGCACTGGAATTTTCAACGCAAAAATTAAAATTGCGACAACTGCTGCAACAATCCCCGGATTTAGAAGTGATTTCCATGAAACAGCTTCTTTTCCTGACTTTCCGGACATTAAGGCAACCCCAAATGTAAATACAAAAAGATTAAATGTCAAATTGAAAATCGCTGTAAAAAATACTCCTGTTTCTCCATAGATCGCATTGACAACTGGAAATCCCATAAAAGCAACATTAGAAAATGTTGTCATAAAAATGTATAAGCGCTTATCTTGTTGTGGCACTCTCATAATAAAATTCAATCCAATTCCAATAATTGGAAAGATAATGTACATGACAACAGATAATAAAAAGACCATAAAAATATCTTTCATCGTTCCTTCTGGTTTTGCCGTCATAACAGAAGCCAAAACCATGGCAGGACAAGTAATTTTTACTACCATTCCAGACAGTCCATTGGATATTGTAGGGGATACGATTTTCCATTTTGCAGCTCCATAACCAAGGGCAATCATTAAAAATAAACACATCATTTGATTGAACACTACCATCACACTTACATTCACGTCACTTTTCCTCACTTTCTTCTCGACATATTCATAACGAAACGGAGTGGGTTCTAGCGGTTCAAAGTCTTTTCCTTTTCCTCTAGCACAACTTTTTTGATATGAATTTGTCCTACCTGTTTCCTTGCTCGAAATATTGTTAGAATCTCTATTCTTTCTCAATGTTTTTGTTATTCAAGACATATTTTGCTACTACAAGTATTTCCTCTCTAAGCACTCACTCTCTCCTTCTCCTTTCTCTTCCACTTTCAATCATAACCCCTCTTCCCATTATGACTTTTCTCTTAAAACGATGTCATGGTCAAAAAACATTCTCCCTCATTTGACACCCGATTGCTTGGCACGATATGCGCTCACAATCATAAAAGGATTTTTAGTAGCTTCAATATTTCTATTATAGATCGATTAATCAAAAAAATAAAGAGTTATTTTTCGTTTTATCATTATTTTTTACAATTTCATTCTGTTATTTCATCATTTTTTAACGTTCTTATACAAGACACATTGATAAAACAGTCACAATTCTCTACATAATGCCCTTTTTCTAAAATGCAATCGTTAGAATTAACAAATATTTGAATTATTTTTATGAAAAATAACGAAAGAAAAAGCCACCCTTTTCTGCCTTATATCCTCTGCATCAAAGAGTAGCTTTTCCCTTTTTTGATTTATAATTCTTTCCCTATATATAACGGCTTAATACTTCTTTTACCGTCGTAATCTTATCGGCTAAATACGCATCTGCCCCACAAAATAAAAGCGCATCATCGATATTCCCTTTTGCGGCATTTACAAGCCCTTCCGTAATACAATACGGAATTTCGTTTGGCTTACAGTTGGCAATGCAAGAATGGCAGCGTTTCACCGATATGCGCCCTTCCTGCACTCTCTTTTGAAAGGCATTATTAATGGCTCTTCCCGGCATTCCAACAGGACTTTTCACAATGATAATGTCTTCTTTTTTACAGTTTATATAGGCTTGTTTATATCGCTTATCTGCATCACATTCTTTCGTTGTAACAAACGGCGTTGCCACTTGTACGCCAGCCGCCCCCATCTCCATATAGTAATCGACTTGCTGTTTGTTTAAAATTCCTCCTGCCACAATAACCGGAATGTCTTGCCCATATTTTGCTTCGTATGGTTTTACGGTCTCAATAATCTCCTTAATCTCTTCCTCGTAATGAAGTTCCTCCATATGCTCTAATTGCTCCACGGAAAAACCTAAATGCCCTCCTGCCCTTGGTCCTTCCACGATAATCGCATCTGGCACAACTTGACTTTTTTTATCCCACATTTTCAAAATGAGATTTGCCGCTTTTTTAGAAGATACAATTGGAACGAGCTTTGGCTTTACAAACTGTTCCCCCGCTTTCTTTAGCCGCTCCCATTCTTCTCTTACAATTTTAGGAAGTTCCATCGGAAGCCCTGCCCCTGAAATAATCAGATCCACCTTTGCACGAACTGCCGCCTTTACATATTCTTGATACTGTTTTGTGGCAACCATAATGTTGACGCCTATAATCCCTCCGCAGGCGATTTCCCTCGCACGATTCACCTCTTTTTGAATGGCTCTTAAATTAGCTTTCAACGGATTTTCGTCAAAATCACTTTCTCGATACCCGATCTGTGCGGTGGATATAATCCCAATGGCTCCTTCCTTTGCCACAGCTCCTGCAAGAGAGCTAAGGCTGATTCCGACTCCCATTCCCCCTTGAATCACCGAAATTTTTGCAATTAAATTGCCAATCTGTAATCCTTTCTTCTGGCTCATATCATACCTCTTTCTTTCTATCGCTCAAACTTCTATCATTCAGACTTCTATTATTCAACCTTTTATCGCCCGAATGAATTATGTAGTTTTTATTACTACATACTCTCTTTTTATATAGTCGATCATCTAGTTTTTCTTAACTAGAATTTTTGTGTAAAAAGAAAGGCTATTTTCATAGCCACTTCTTTTCACCGCTTTTCTTTCTTTTTCTTTTTTCTTTCACGAACCGCTAAAAAGCGCGAAATCGCTCATAGCGCTCTGCACAGATTTCCTCTTCTGCCATCGTCTCATATTTCTTTACAAATGCTTCGATCTTCTCTCTCATACGGGAAGTGATCTCTTCGATATTATCAATTCCAATGGGTTCTTCTTCCTCAATCACTTCTTCTACAATGTTTAATTCCTTTAGATCTGCCGCCGTAATCTTCATAACCGATGCCGCTTCTGGTGCCCGTTTCCCATCTTTCCATAAAATTGCCGCAAACCCTTCCGGAGAAAGAACCGAATATGTCGCATTTTCCATTGTCCATACTTCATTTGCCACCGCAAGAGCTAAGGCTCCTCCGCTTCCGCCTTCTCCAATAAAAATGGATAAAATCGGAACTCGAAGCCCTGCCATCTCATAGAGATTTTTTGCAATCGCCTCTCCTTGTCCTCGCTCTTCCGCCTCGATTCCACAATAAGCTCCCGGCGTATCCACAAAACAAATAATTGGGCGATGAAATTTCTCCGCTTGTTTCATAAGGCGAAGCGCCTTTCGATACCCTTCCGGAGAAGGCATTCCGAAATTTCTCTTTACATTTTCCTTCGTCGTGCGCCCTTTTTGCTGCCCGATCACCGTAACCGTTTTGCCATTTAATCCTGCAAGACCTCCGACAATTGCCGGATCATCTCCATAATAGCGATCGCCATGCAGCTCAATGAAATCATCAAAAATACAGCTAATATAATCAAGGCTCGTTGGTCGCCCCATGCTTCTTGAAATCTGAACTCGTTCCCATGCATTCAATTGTTCCGCCATGTGTTCCTCCTGTTCCTATCTTCTTTTCCTTGTTTCTGCTCTATCCCCTTTGCTTTTATTTTCTGAACAAAAGACTGAGGATCGGGCGCAGATGTTTTCTTTCCACAATTTTATCAATAAATCCATGTTCCTGAAGAAATTCCGCCCGTTGAAATCCCTCCGGAAGTTTTTGTCCAATTGTCTGTTCAATGACCCTTTGTCCTGCAAATCCAATTAATGCCCCAGGCTCCGCAAGGATAATATCCCCAAGCATTGCAAAACTGGCGGTCACTCCTCCCGTTGTCGGATCGGTGATCACTGTAATATATAAAAGCCCTGCTTCATCATGGCGTTTTAACGCTTGAGAAGTCTTTGCCATCTGCATAAGAGAAATAATTCCCTCTTGCATTCTGGCCCCTCCGGAACAAGTAAATAAAATCACCGGAAGCCGTTCTTCTGTGGCACGTTCCACCGCTCTTGTAATTTTCTCGCCGACGACATGACCCATGCTTCCCATCATAAAATCAGACGCCATAACGCCGATTACAACCGGAACTCCTTTGATCGTTCCTTTTCCAGTCATAACCGCCTCTTCTAAATTCGTTACTTCTTTTATATGATCGAGTTTGCTTTTATAGTCCGGAAATTCCAACGGATCCGATGCTTCTAATTTCTCGTCCCATTCCACAAAACTTCCTTTATCGAGTATCATGCGAATTCGATTTCTTGGGCGAATTCGAAAATAATGCCCACAGTGGGGACAAATATAATAGTTTGAGGCGATATCCTCCGCATAGATTAAATCGCCGCAAGCATCACATTTTTCAAATAGACCATCTGGAATCTGTGGCTCATCTAATTTTTTTCGAATCGTCTCGCCTTTTTTTGCCTGACGGCGCTCACTGATGGATAACCCTGATGTCTTTTTAAACATTTCCTTTAACATACCGTTTATCTCCCATTTCTATCTCCGTATTCTCTTCTATTCACTTATTCCTCTGATCGATTGAGTCGCTCTTGAAACCGTTCAATAAACCCAGTATCCACGGTTCCATTCCGATATTCTTCATCGCTAAGGATTTCATATTGATAATCAAGGTTCGTTTGAACGCCTTGCACGATCAACTCGCCTAAGGCACTTCTCATTTTCTGAATCGCCAATTCTCTCGTTTCATCATGAACAATTAACTTTGCCACCATGGAATCATAGTATGGCGGTATCTCACAGCCTGCATAGAGAGCAGAATCCACACGAATTCCTTTGCTTCCCGGAAAATGAATGTAATTGACAAGCCCAGGGCATGGCATAAAATTCTTCTTCGGATCTTCTGCATTAATTCGACATTCTATGGCATGACCTTGGATTTTTACGTCCTCTTGCCCGATGGAGAGCTTCTCCCCCGCCGCAATTTTAATCTGCTCTTTAATTAAGTCAACCCCAGTCACCATCTCTGTCACAGGGTGCTCCACTTGGATTCTCGTATTCATTTCCATAAAGTAGAATTGATTGTCTTTATCCAATAAAAATTCAATCGTCCCGGCGCTATAATAGCCAGCAGCCTTCGCCGCTTTTACCGCCGCTTCTCCCATTTTTTTGCGAAGTGATTCATCGATTGCAATGGAAGGAGATTCTTCAATCATTTTTTGATGGCGGCGTTGAACGGAACAATCACGCTCTCCAAGATGGATTGTGTTGCCATATTGATCCGCAAGAATCTGAATTTCCACATGACGTGGATTTTTAATACAGCGTTCCAAATACATCGTATTATCGCCAAATCCGTTGACTGCCTCTCTTTGAGCGGTTTCAAGCTTCTCGAAAAATTCCTCTTCTGACTCTGCAATTCTCATTCCCTTTCCGCCACCGCCAGCAGAGGCTTTGATCATAATCGGATACCCGATCTCTCTTGCCTTTTCTAGTCCGACTTGAGCATCATAGATTGGCTCTTTTGTCCCCGGAACAACAGGCACTCCCGCCTTTTTCATCGTATTTCTCGCCTCTGATTTATTGCCCATCTGATCCATCGTGTCTGCGGAAGGTCCAATAAATGTAATATTACACTGCTTGCACATACGAACAAATTTACTATTTTCCGACAAAAAACCAAATCCCGGGTGAATGGCTTCTGCTCCGCTCACTAACGTGGCACTAATAATGCTCTCCATATTCAGATAGCTATCTTTGGCAGCCGCAGGTCCGATACAGATCGTTTCATCTGCAAGCTGTGCATGAAGGGCTTCTCTATCCGCCTCAGAACAAACAGCAACCGTTAAGATTCCCATTTCCCGACAAGCACGAATAATTCTGACTGCGATCTCTCCTCGATTTGCAATTAAAATTTTCTTAAACATGATTTTCTCACTTCCTCCTGTTTTTGTTCTAAAACGATAGGGCGCCTTTTCTAATTTCCAAGCATAAACGTCAATTCCGCCTGAGCAACGACTTTGCCATCTACCGTCGCCGTTCCTTTTCCAACACCAACCAGCCCTTTTACTTTGATCATCTCAACTTCTAACAAAAGGACATCTCCTGGAACGACTTTGCTGCGGAATTTTGCTTTATTAATCCCTCCAAAATAAGCGATTTTCCCTTTATTCTCTTCCAAAGACAGACAGCATACCGCTCCAACCTGTGCCATAGCTTCAATAATTAATACCCCCGGCATCACCGCTTCCTGTGGAAAATGCCCTTGGAAAAAAGGCTCATTATAAGTCACACATTTTTTCCCGACTGCACGCACTCCAACTTCCATCTCTTCAATGCGATCGATCAACAAAAACGGAGTTCTATGGGGAATAATTTCTTTAATCTCATCAATATTTAATACCATATTTCGTTCCTCTTCTTCTCTTCTTCATGCCGATTTTATAAAATTTCTTCTCTAACGGATTAAAACAAGCGGCTGTCCAAATTCAACCATATCGCCATTGTTTACGAGAATATCAACAACGGTGCCATCATATTCTGATTCCACTTCGTTCATTAATTTCATCGCCTCTACAATCCCAATGACTTGCCCTTTTTTCACCTGATCTCCTATGGATACATAAGGCGGTTTATCCTCCGCTGGAGCCGCATAGAACGTTCCAACTAACGGAGATTTAATGGCATTTCCTTCTACTTCTCTCTTCTCTTCTTTTGGAAATTCTTCTTTTAAGACAGCAGGAGGCATTCCAACGCTCACTTCTTCGTTCACTTCTATTGTCTGCTCTTCTGCCGATGTCTTTCGTTCCTGTTCTTCCGACTTTTCCGCTTCCTTTTTTTCTTCTGCTGGAACCATGCCACGATAGGCTTTTAACGTTAACGTCAGGTTGCCTTCTTCTAATATAAATTCATTTAATTCAGAACTTGATACTTTATCAATTAACTGCATAATTTCATTGATATTCATATGCGCTCTCTCCTTTTTCCACTCTTTTACACAATGCTCCCTGATTATTCCACATATTTTTTCACTAACAGACTGGCATTATGTCCGCCAAATCCTAAAGAGTTGCTAAGAGCATAGTTCACTTCTTCATCGGTTACCGCTTCTTTACAATAATTTAAGTCACATTCTTCATCAGGCACTTCATAGCCTGCTGTTTTATGGATAAAATTATCGGTCACTGTTTTTACACAGGCGATAAATTCAACGGCTCCTGCGGCTCCAAAACCATGTCCGATCATGGATTTTGTAGAATTCACATACATCTGATAGGCATGATCACCGAATACATTTTTAATTGCCATCGTTTCAAATAAATCATTATGATGGGTGCTTGTTCCATGGGCATTGATATAGAGAATCTCCTCTTTGTTCACACCGGATTCTTTCACTGCAAATTCCATGGCTCTCGCTGCGCCTTCTCCATCTTCCGCTGGTGATGTAATATGGAACGCATCACAAGTTGCTCCGTATCCTACGATTTCCGCTAAAATAGTTGCATTTCTCGCTTTTGCGTGTTCCAAAGATTCTATTACAACAATTCCTGCTCCTTCTCCCATAACGAAACCACTTCTCTCCTTATCAAAAGGAATCGAGGCGCGCATTGGATCTTCGCTAAACGTCACCGCTGTTAAAGAGGCAAATCCTGCTACGCCAATCGGTGTGATGGCGGCTTCTGTTCCACCTGCCACCATGACGTCGACCTCTCCTGCTTGAATGGAACGATAGGCTTCCCCGATAGAATGAGTTCCTGTGGCACAAGCAGTTACAACGTTGATACATTTTCCTTTTAAGCCATAAGCGATAGCAACATTTCCTGCCGCCATATTGGAAATCATAAGCGGTACAAGCATTGGAGACACACGGTTTGGTCCTTTTTCCAATAACTTCTTACACTCTTTTTCCACCACTTGCAAAGAACCGACGCCAGAACCTACTGAACAACCAACTCTCGTCATATCTTCCTGCTCCAAATCAAGCCCTGATTGTTCAATGGCTTCCTTTGCTGCCGCCACTGCATATTGGCAAAAAAGTTCCATTCTCCTTGCAGACTTTGGATCCATATATTCTTTTGGATTAAACCCTTCCACTTGCGCTGCCACTTTTGCTTTATATTCCGTTGTATCAAAACGATCGATGGCTTTAATCCCAACCTTACCGACTTTTAAACTATCCCAAAATTCTTCCACACTATTTCCAATAGGAGTGATGGCTCCCATTCCAGTTACTACAACTCTCTTCATTCTATCACCTCTATCAATCAATCTTTTTTCTTATTCCGAACTCAAACAAGCACTGAAAAATACGCCTTTCAACTTTCGACTTATCGCCTAAAAAAATACTTACATCGCCATTCCGCCATCTACATGAAGCACTTGCCCTGTAATATAAGACGCTTTATCAGACGCTAAAAATGCAACTGCCTCCGCAACATCTTTGACATTGCCCATTC
>Cebus_capucinus_imitator_PRJNA485217_SSR105__coassemble_262_pt1 | contig 30963 bp, 21 predicted proteins | sample Cebus_capucinus_imitator_PRJNA485217_SSR105__metabat2_low_PE_004 | metagenome-assembled genome bin Cebus_capucinus_imitator_PRJNA485217_SSR105
TCATTGATGTAAAATGTGAGCGGTTTATCCGTTTCTTTTTGATTATAAAGGATTTTATAGAAATCTGCAATCGATGGGAAGCGGAACGTTAAAAAAAGAAAATAACAAAGATTTTATATAGTTTTTATATATCTTGTATTGATTTATTAGGAAGTTTTACATATAATGATTCTATATGCCATTTTGGGCAGAGCTCAAACAATAGGAGAAAACCAAAAAGAAAGGGAGGTGTGCCTTTTGGACGAGAATAAAAAGAAAGACCCTAAAAAGAATATGGCAAATAAGAAGCCATTAATTGTTTTGCTTATATTAGCGCTTTTATTTACTTTTTTATTTCAATCAGTGATAGAGAGAGCCACAAATCCACAGCAGACAATGATTCCGTATAGTGAATTTATTACTATGTTAGAAGATGGGGAGATTCAAAAAGTAACGTTAAACTCTGGAAGTGCTCAAAGTTATTTCCTCGTAGAACCAAAAGAACAAAGTAATCCAATTAATAAAGTTGTTTATAAAGTAATTTATTTTCCAGATGATGATCTTGGGAAACGATTGGAAGAAGCCAAAAAAACAGCTGAGGAAAAGAATGTCGAATTTACTTATGGAACAGAAGAGAGAGATAATACGTCCGGTATTATTGCAACAGTTGCCAGTTGGGTTGTCCCATTGATCCTCATTTATGGAGTATTATTCTTTGGTATGAGAATGATGACAAAAAGTGGCGGCGGATTTATGGGAGGTGTTGGAAAAAGCAATGCCAAAGTTTATGTAGAAGAGAAAACAGGTGTCACTTTTTCCGATGTAGCCGGACAGGACGAGGCAAAAGAGTCTTTACGAGAGATGGTGGATTTTCTTCATAATCCAAGCCGTTATTTAAAAATTGGTGCAAAGCTGCCAAAAGGAGCATTGCTCGTAGGTCCTCCGGGAACTGGTAAAACATTGCTGGCAAAAGCCGTAGCAGGGGAGGCAAACGTTCCATTTTTCTCATTATCAGGTTCTGGTTTTGTGGAAATGTTCGTCGGTGTCGGAGCTTCTCGTGTTCGTGACTTGTTTAAACAAGCTCAGAGCATGGCGCCATGTATTATTTTTATCGATGAGATCGATGCCATCGGTAAAAGCCGTGACAGCCATTATGGCGGCGGAAATGATGAGCGCGAGCAGACATTAAATCAGCTGTTGGCAGAGATGGACGGATTCGATACGTCAAAAGGAATTATTATTTTAGCGGCGACGAACCGACCAGAAGTTCTTGATAAAGCATTGCTCCGTCCGGGACGTTTTGACCGCCGAGTGATTGTGGAAAAACCGGATTTAAAAGGACGTGTGGAAACATTAAAAGTGCATTCAAAAGATGTGAAAATGGACGAAACCGTAGATTTAGATGCCATTGCCCTTGCAACTGCAGGTGCCGTTGGTTCGGATCTCGCCAATATGGTCAACGAAGCTGCCCTTGCCGCCGTTAAAGATGGCAGAGAATATGTGTCTCAAAAAGACTTATTTGAAGCCGTAGAAGTGGTGATCGCAGGAAAAGAGAAAAAAGATCGCATTTTAAATGAGGAAGAAAAGAAAATCGTTTCTTATCATGAAGTCGGTCATGCGCTTTGTATTGCAGCTCAAAAGCATACAGAGCCGGTTCAAAAAATTACAATCGTTCCTAGAACAATGGGAGCTCTTGGGTATACACTTCAAGTTCCAGAAGAAGAGCGCTACCTTATGAGCAAAGATCAGATGTTAAGTGAATTAGTTACATTCTTCGGAGGACGTGCAGCAGAGGAGACAAAATTCCACTCTGTGACAACGGGAGCCGCTAATGATATTGAGAGAGCGACTGCAATTGCAAGAGCCATGGTTACTCAATACGGTATGTCAGAGAAATATGGTCTTATGGGCTTAGAATCCATTCAAAATCGCTATTTAGATGGGAGAGCCGTTATGAATTGTTCCGATGCCACCGCAGCAGGTGTTGATGAAGAAGTTCGTAAAATCTTAAAAGAGGCTTATGATAAAGCGCTGAACATCATGGAAGAGAATATGGAAGCTCTCGATGAGATCGCTGCCTTCTTAATTGAAAAAGAGACCATTACAGGAAAAGAATTTATGGAAATTTTTGACCGAATCAATGGTGATACAAAGGCAGAAGGAGCCGAACAAAAAGTGGAACAAAACGCTGTGACTTTGACAAAAGAAGAAGTGACAGAAGAAAACACTTTGGAAAAGGAAGAAAAACCAACGCCACAAGAAGGAGAGAGTTGGGAAGAGTTCGTACAAAATCAAACAGGAATGAAAGCAGAAGAGTTGAACAATCAAGAGGGAGAAGAATAATCGATCATTTCAAACGAAGTTTCCTCTTTGGGTTGACAACTGCATAAGATCTTGATAAAAAAGAAACGATAGTCACATGAAAAGGAATATCGTTTCTTTTCATTTCTTTAGAAAAAATTGGAAGAAATAAGTGATAAATGGCATTTAAAATCCTCCCACAAGCGAGATGTGGTTGGATTTTTGTTACTTTGATAGTTGTATGATCGGATTACATATGAGAGAGAAGGAGAGAAAGCAATGTCATATCGTATGATAGTATTAGATTTAGATGGAACCCTTACGAATTCGCAAAAAATCATTACAGAGCGGACAAAACAAAAATTATTTGAAGCCCAAGATCGAGGCGTAAAAGTTGTATTAGCATCGGGAAGACCGACCTATGGCGTTACAGCTTTGGCAAATGAGTTGAAGTTAGAACAATATGGTGGTTATATTTTATCGTTTAATGGCGGTCAGATCATCAATTGTAAGACAAAAGAAGTCGTGTTCCAAAGAACAATTCCAGGGGAAATGATCCCAAAACTCATTGATTTGGCAAAACGCTACCATGTGGATTTTTTAACTTATGAAGACGGCACGATTTTAACAAATAATCAAAATTGTCCATATGCAAAAATTGAAGCAAAGATTAATCATATGCCGATGGCGGAAGTGGAAAATCCAAAAGAAAATATTTGTTTTCCAGTTCCTAAAATGTTGATGTTAGGAGATGGAGATTATATGGCGACTGTGGAGCCAAAGATTCAAGAGGCGACCCATGGGCTGTTATCGGTGTATCGGTCAGAGCCATTTTTCCTAGAAATTATGCCAAAGGGAATTGATAAAGCAGCATCATTAGAGCGCTTATTGGAAACAACAGGCATAAAAAGAGAAGAGATGATCGCCTGTGGAGATGGATTTAATGACTTATCCATGATTCAATTTGCAGGACTTGGAGTAGCCATGAAAAATGCGCAAAACCTTGTAAAAGAGGCTGCAAATTATATTACAAGCTCCAATGATGAAGAAGGCGTTGCAAAAGTTGTAGAAAAATTTATTTTAAACGAATGATAGGTATAAAAAAGGGCTATCCCATGAAGAAAATCGGATCCATTATATAGAGCAAGCAGTGGCGAGCTTTGATAGGAATCGATCTTCGTGAGATAGCCTATTTTTCATTATATTTTCATCAATTGATTGTTTTTATATTTCTTGTCTTTCTTATATTTTTATCGACTGATTGTTTTTGCAGTTCTTGTGTTTCTTACTTTTCTTCATCTGGATCGGCGTCTGATACGTCCATTGGATAATCCGCGTTAAAGCAAGCGGTACAAATTGGGAGATCAGGTACCATTGTTTTTAGATCTTCAATTCGCATATAACCAAGAGAATTAGCGCCAATATCCGCACAAATTTCATCTGGCGACATGGAAGAAGCGATCAGTTGTTTGTTTGATGGAACGTCGGTTCCAAAATAGCAAGGATATAAAAATGGTGGTGAACTGATGCGCACATGAACTTCTAAGGCGCCAGCTTGTTTTAACATAGTAATGAGATTTTTGATCGTCGTTCCACGAACAATGGAATCGTCAACAAGAATAAGGCGTTTGCCTTTGACAACGGGTTCCAAAATGCTCAGTTTAATTTTGACAGCAGATTCCCGTTCTTCCTGTGTTGGTTTAATAAATGTACGTCCCATATAGCTATTTTTATGGAAAGCAAGTCCAAACGGAATGCCGGATTCCAATGCATAGCCTTGAGCCGCACAGATGCCGGAATCTGGAACACCGACTACAAGATCAGCTTCTACCGGATAGGAGCGGGCTAGTGCAGCACCAGCTCGAATGCGGGCATCATAGACGCTAAAGCCATCGATTTTACTGTCAAGACGGGCAAAATAAATATATTCAAAAATACAACGAGCTTGTCTTCCGGTATGGTGTTCGGAAAGGCGATGATCCGAATAAATGGAATCTGGTGTAATAGTAATGATTTCGCCCGGTTCAATATCACGAATAAATTCTGCATCAATTGCCGTGAGGGCGCAGCTTTCAGAGGCGAGAACATAGGAGTTTCCTCGCTTTCCAAGACAGAGAGGTTTTAATCCCCACGGATCACGAACGCCAATTAATTTTCTAGGACTCATAATGACAAGGCTATAAGCGCCTTTTAATTTTTTTGCACTTTGATAAACAGCTTCTTCCACAGAGTCGGTACTTACACGACTTCTCGCAATATGATAAGCGATGACTTCTGAGTCAATCGTCGTATGGAAAATAGCGCCGGTGTATTCAAGTTCATGGCGAAGAGGAGCCATATTTACTAAGTTTCCGTTATGAGCAAGGGCTAACGTTCCTTTCATATAATTTAAAACTAACGGTTGTGCATTTTCTTGTGTTACAGCGCCGGTTGTAGAATAGCGCACATGACCAACTCCGATATTTCCTTGTAATGGTTCTAAAATATCGGGTTTAAATACTTCATTTACAAGACCAAGAGATTTATAAGAAGAAACTTGACCAACAGGGCCATTTGTGTCAGAAACAGCGATACCACAAGATTCTTGACCTCTGTGTTGGAGAGCGGATAGTCCATAATAAATGGATTTTGCCACAGTGCCGCCATCACGGTCATAAATACCGAAGACGCCGCATTCCTCTCTTAAACCGCTGTCGTAAATAGATACATCACTCATTGCCATGAATTTATCCTCGCTTTCTTATGTATAAGAATATCATTATTCATATAGATTTCATGTTAATATTACCGAGAAAATCTCCGGTTGTAAACCCTATTTCTTTTCAAGAAAAGGAAGGGAATGCCAAAAAAAGACTCTTTTTTACAAAAAGGCAACAAGAAATGTCAAAGAAGAAAGAGGAAAAGAATAATTTACTGCTCAATTAGGAGAAAAAATAAAAAGAAAATGAGAAGTTTTGTAAAAAATATACATCAGATGGGACGAGAGAGGAGAGGAAGATTGATAAAATTGTAAAAAGATGAAAAAGAAAGCAATTATCTGAAATTTTTGTATAATATAAAAATTTGTCTGTTTAATCAAACGATAAAACAAACAAGAAAAAAAGAGGAACATTTGATAAAAGGAAGTGTGAAACGGCATGAAAAGAAGGGAATAAAAAAGAAAAAAGCTGTTATATGAAACGATAACAGCTTTTTTCTTCAATATGGGTTTTATAAAGTTAAACAGAAAAGAGAAGAGCTCCATAAGTAGGATAAGGAAGGAACTGTTCTGGAATTAAAGGTTCTACTTCATCGGCATATGTGCGAATCGTATCGAGCCTATGTAATAACGTATCGTGGCAATAGGTCGCACAAAGTGAGAAGTCAGAAATCGCCTCCGCTTCTTGGATTTCCTTCGCCAGACAGTCTAACTGTTTGGAAATATCGCAAAGGGCAACGGAAAGTTTATGAAGAATCGTTTCTTCATAAGTGGTTGGCAAAGCAGCTGAAATTTGTTTTTTCTTAATCACTTCGTCAGAGAGATGGCTCGTATAAGAAGTGATGGCAGGTAAGAAATCTTTTTGAAGCATTTCTAACATTGTTTTTGCCTCAATGGCGATAATTTTACAGTAGTTTTCCAATAAAATATCATAGCGAGAATTGATTTCTTCTTTTGTGAAAATATGATGTTTTGTAAAGAGTACCATATTTTTTTCCGCAATAAAATGTGGCAGAGCTTCAGGAGTGGAGGAGAGGTTATAAAGTCCACGGCGTTTTGCTTCTTCCACCCATTCTTGTGCGTAGCCATTTCCGTTAAAAATAATTCTCTTATGTTTTTTAATTGTCTCTTTTAATAAATCGTGGATTGCCAGCGGTAACTCTTCTTGTTTTACTGCTTGCAGACGGTTTGAAAATTGGGAAAGGGATTCCGCAACCGCTGTATTTAATACAACATTTGGACCTGCAACGGAAAGAGAGGAGCCAAGCATACGAAACTCAAACTTATTTCCGGTAAAGGCAAAAGGAGAAGTGCGGTTTCGATCTGTTGTATCTTTCATAAAATGAGGAAGCACTTTTGTGCCAGTTTCCATTTGAACACGTTTTGTTTCATCACAATTTCGATCCCCTTCAATGGCTTCTAGCACCGCTTCTAATTCGTCTCCAAGGAAAATGGAAACAATGGCAGGAGGGGCTTCGTTTGCTCCGAGGCGATGATCGTTTCCGGCGCTTGCAACAGAGATTCGCATAAGATCGGCATAATCATCGACCGCTTTTATAATTGCCATTAAAAAGAGCAAAAATTGGATATTTTCAGATGGTGTTTTCCCAGGTTCCAACAGGTTAACTCCAGTATCCGTTTGAAGAGACCAGTTGTTATGTTTTCCGCTTCCGTTAATTCCTTCAAATGGTTTTTCGTGAAGAAGACAAGCGAGATCATGGCGATCGGCAACTTTCTTCATCAATTCCATCGTAAGCTGATTGTGATCCACTGCCACATTGGTTGTGTCAAACACAGGTGCCAATTCATGTTGAGCAGGCGCCACTTCATTATGACGGGTCTTAGAAGGAATGCCGAGCTTCCAAAGTTCTTCATCAAGTTCTTTCATAAAAGCTAATACTCGTGGTTTGATGGCACCAAAATAATGATCGTCCATCTCTTGCCCTTTTGGAGCAGGTGCGCCTAATAAGGTGCGTCCACAAAATTTGAGATCCCGGCGTTTGTTATATAACTTTTTATCAATTAAAAAATATTCTTGTTCCGGACCAACTGTTGTATGAACACGGTGAACATCTGTGTGACCGAGAATATGGAGAAGTTTAACGGCTTCTGTATTTAAGGCTTCCATGGAACGGAGAAGAGGAGTTTTTTTATCAAGAGCCTCTCCGCTGTAAGAACAAAAAGCGGTCGGAATACATAGGGTATCGTCTTTAATAAATGCAGGAGAAGTCGGATCCCAAGCGGTGTACCCACGAGCTTCAAATGTAGCTCTAAGACCTCCAGATGGAAAGCTAGAAGCATCTGGTTCTCCTTTTACAAGTTCTTTTCCAGAAAAATCCATATTGATTTCACCATTTCCAACAGGGGAAATAAAACTGTCATGTTTTTCAGCGGTAATCCCAGTCATCGGTTGAAACCAATGGGTAAAATGTGTGGCACCATGTTCTACCGCCCATTCTTTCATCGCTACTGCGACGGCGTTTGCAACATCTAGCTCTAAGTGAGTGCCTTGTTCAATTGTTTTTCTCAACGCTTTATAGACGTCTTTTGGCAATTTGTTTTTCATCACTTTATCATTAAAGACAAGGCTTCCATATAGTTCAGGGATATTTTTTTTCATACTCAAACTCTCCTTCCGATAGATCGTGATAGGAAACGCAATTTCCTAGTATCGAAAAAGTGTACATAGCACACTTTTCACATTCGCATAATATGCACGAAGCACATAAAAAAAGGCACCTCGGGTAATCCGAAGCGCCTTTGCTTTATGGGTAGTAGTATACACGTTTTTGGGAAAAAGTCAAGTCCAAATGAAAAAAAATAAATTTTTTCAAAAAAAAGTTGCGATTTTTAAAAAATATGTGTATAAGTGTTATGTTAGAAAAAAGAAAGTGAAAATTCCAAAAAAGCTTTTGGTAAAAAAAGGAAATAAGGAGGAAAAACAGATGGCTGTAAAATATGTATTTGTAACAGGTGGAGTCGTTTCAGGGCTTGGAAAGGGCATTACAGCGGCTTCATTGGGAAGATTATTAAAGGCACGAGGATATGAAGTGACGATGCAAAAGTTCGATCCCTATATCAACATCGATCCAGGAACGATGAACCCAATTCAGCATGGAGAAGTATATGTCACAGATGATGGAACAGAAACCGATCTCGATCTTGGACATTATGAACGATTTATTGATGAAAACCTCGATAAAAATTCCAATGTGACAACAGGAAAGATCTATTGGTCCGTGCTACAAAAAGAGAGAAAAGGATTGTTTGGCGGAGGAACCGTACAAGTGATTCCTCATATCACAAATGAGATCAAAGACCGTTTTTATCAAGGGAAAAACGAAGACGATGAGACCATTGCCATTATTGAAGTCGGTGGAACAGTGGGGGATATTGAAAGTCAACCATTTTTGGAAGCTATTCGCCAGTTTAAACAAGAAGCAGGAGAAGGCAACGTTGTGTTGCTTCATGTGACATTGATCCCGTATTTAAAAGCATCAGGGGAGATGAAAACAAAGCCGACACAGGCAAGCGTAAAAGAATTACAGTCCATGGGGCTTTGGCCAGATGTTTTAGTTTGTCGTTCAGAATACCCAATTTCCGAAGAAATACGGGAAAAGATCGCATTATTTTGCAATGTGAAAAAGAACCATGTGCTGCAAAACTTAGATGTTGAATTTCTCTATGAGGCGCCTCTTGCAATGGAAAAAGAGCATTTAGCCGATGTCGTATTGGAAAGTCTAAAGCTGACAAATAGAACGCCAGAGCTCAATCAGTGGAAGGCGATGGTGGACGTTTTAAAATCCGCAAAGAAACAAGTGAAAATCGGAATTATTGGAAAATATGTACAGCTTCATGATGCATATTTAAGCGTGGCAGAAGCGTTAAAGCATGGTGGTATTGCAAATGGCGTTCAAGTGGACATTCACTGGATTGATTCTGAGAAGATTACAGAGGAAAATGCAGCGCAGCAATTAGGAATGCTCGATGGAATTTTAGTTCCAGGAGGGTTTGGAAACCGTGGAATCGAAGGAAAGATAGAGGCAATTCGCTATGCAAGAATGAACCATGTTCCTTATTTTGGGATTTGCCTTGGAATGCAATTGATGATCGTTGAATATGCAAGAAATGTATTAGGCTATGAAGACGCCCATAGCATTGAGTTAGAAGAGAAGACAACCCACCCAGTGATTGCACTGTTGCCAGATCAAGAGAATGTCGACACTCTTGGCGGAACGCTGCGACTAGGAGCCTATCCTTGTGTGTTAAAAGACGGAAGCAAGGCATTTTCGTATTATGGGGAGAAAGAGATTATGGAACGCCATCGCCACCGCTATGAGGTGAACAATGAGTATCGGGCGGAATTAGAAGAAAAAGGATTGACTTTATCAGGGCTTTCACCAGACGGCAACATTGTAGAAATGGCGGAAATCACAACAGAAAAATTCTTCCTTGGCACACAAGCTCACCCGGAATTTAAGTCAAGACCAAATCGTCCACATCGTTTATTCCAAGGATTTGTTGCAGCTGCTATTACATATTCAGAGAGCAAAAAAAAATAATATAAAATGAAATTTAGGGGTTTACAAAATTCAAAAAATAGTATATTCTTGGAAGAAATATAGTATCAAAAAATGAAATGTCTGTCATATCCAAGCGAGAAGCAAGGAGTGTATGGAAGAAAGGGTGAGGTACATGGAAGAAAGAAAAGGGCTGTACCGACCACAGTTTGAACATGATAACTGTGGTATCGGAGCCGTTGTAAATATCTCAGGACAAAAAAGCCATGAAACTGTGGCAAATGCTTTAAAAATTGTGGAAAATTTAGAACATAGAGCCGGCAAAGACGCCGAAGGAAAAACAGGTGATGGAGTGGGAATTCTCTTACAGATTTCTCATGAATTTATGAAAAAAGCCTGTGAATCCCTCGGCGTCTTTTTGCATGAAGAGGGCAGTTATGGCGTAGGAATGTTTTTCTTTCCGGAAGAAGAGAGAAAGAGAAATCAGGCAAAGAGAATGTTTGAAGTCATTGTGGAAAAAGAGGGAATGAAGTTCCTTTGTTGGAGAAAAGTTCCGATTCATGAAGAGATTCTCGGAGAACGAGCAAGAGCCTGTATGCCATATATTATGCAGGCGTTTATTGAGAAGCCGGAACATGTGGAAAAAGGAATTGAGTTTGATCGAAAATTATATGTCGTAAGGCGGGTGTTTGAACAGAGCAACGAAGACACTTATGTCGCATCTTTATCAAGCAGGACAATTGTGTATAAAGGAATGTTTTTAGTACAACAATTGCGCTTATTTTTCCAAGATTTGCAAGATGAAAGCTATAAAAGTGCAATTGCAATGGTTCATTCTCGTTTTAGCACGAATACAAATCCAAGTTGGGAGAGAGCTCACCCAAACCGCTTCATCGTTCATAATGGAGAAATTAATACAATTAAAGGCAATGCGGATAAAATGGCGGCAAGGGAAGAGATGATGGAGTCCCCTTATTTTGAAAACGAGTTTTATAAAATCCTTCCCGTGATCAATAGCGAAGGTTCCGATTCCGCTATGCTTGACAATACGTTAGAGTTTTTAACGATGAGCGGAATGCCATTGCCGTTGGCGGTGACGATTCTCATTCCGGAGCCTTGGGCAAATAATCAAACGCTTTCACAGGAAATTCGAGATTTCTATCAGTATTATGCTACAATGATGGAGCCATGGGACGGCCCAGCGTCCATTTTATTCAGCGATGGAGAAGTGATGGGTGCGATTCTTGATCGAAACGGTCTGCGCCCATCTCGGTATTATATTACGACAGATGGAACGTTAATCTTATCTTCCGAAGTAGGCGCTCTTTCCATTCCAGAGGACAAGATCGTGAAGAAAGAACGGCTTCGTCCGGGAAAAATGCTGCTTGTGGATACGAAACAAGGAAAAGTATTTTATGATAAAGAATTAAAAGAATATTATGCGAAAAGACAGCCATATGGAGAATGGCTGGACAGCAAATTAGTGGAACTAAAAAGTTTAAAAATTCCAAATCAGAAAGTGGAGCAATATGACAACGTGCAATTAAAGCAATTGCAAAAAGCCTTTGGATATAGCTATGAAGAATATCGACAATCCATTTATACGATGGCATTAAATGGCAACGAAAGCACCGCTTCTATGGGAATTGATACGCCGCTTTCTGTATTTTCAAAAGAACAGCAGCCGCTTTTTCACTACTTTAAACAGCTCTTTGCGCAGGTGACAAATCCTCCAATTGATGCGATTCGAGAAGAGGTTGTAACTTCAACGGCTGTCTATGTTGGGAAAGATGGAAATTTATTAAAGGAATGTCCAGAAAATTGCGAAGTATTAAAAATCAACAATCCAATTTTAACGAATACGGATATGCTGAAAATAAAAACGATGAAGCAAGATGGCTTCCAAGTGGCTGTTGTTCCAATTACATACTATAAAAGTGCAAAATTAGAAAGGGCGTTAGAACATGTCTTTATTCAAGTGGATAAAGCCTATCGAGATGGAGCCAATATTTTAGTGTTATCCGACCGAGGAGTGGACGAAAATCACTTGGCGATTCCATCACTTTTAGCGGTGTCCGCCGTACACCAACATCTTGTGAAAACGAAAAAACGAACAGCATTAGCGGTGATATTAGAGTCAGGAGAACCAAGAGAAGTCCATCATTTTGCAACGTTGTTAGGATATGGAGCCTGTGCGGTCAATCCATACTTGGCACAAGAGACAATTAAGCAATTAATCGATGATGAAATGTTGGAAAAAGACTATTATGCAGCGGTGGAAGACTATAACAATGCGGTGTTGCATGGCATCGTAAAAATCGCGTCAAAAATGGGAATATCCACGATTCAATCTTATCAAGGGGCGCAAATTTTTGAAGCCATTGGTATTTCGGAAGAAGTGATACAGCGATATTTTACAGGAACCGTAAGCAGAATTGGCGGCATCACGTTACAAGATATTCAAGAAGAGGTGGAAGAACGCCATGCAAAAGCATTTGATCCGTTGGGACAGCCTGTGGATCTTGAGTTAGAAAGCATCGGTCGCCATAAGCTAAGAAGCCAAGGAGAAGAACATCGCTATAATCCAAAGACCATTCATCTGTTGCAGCAGGCGGTACAAACAGGAAATTATGAACTGTTTAAAGAATATACGCAATTAGTGGATCAAGAGAAAACGGGATATTTAAGGAGTTTACTAGATTTTCAGTATGCAAAAGAAGCGATCCCGTTGGAAGAAGTGGAATCCGCCAAATCCATTGTAAAGAGATTTAAAACAGGGGCAATGTCTTATGGTTCCATATCAGAAGAAGCACATGAAACACTTGCCATTGCTATGAATCGCCTTCATGGAAAATCAAACACTGGAGAAGGCGGAGAAAGTGAGGAACGCTTAGATTCAAGAGGAACGAGAAACGATCGCTGTTCTGCCATTAAACAAGTGGCTTCCGGACGGTTTGGAGTGACAAGCCGCTATCTTGTGACAGCAGATGAAATTCAAATTAAAATGGCACAGGGCGCAAAGCCAGGAGAAGGCGGTCATCTTCCTGCTAAGAAAGTATATCCTTGGATTGCAAAGACAAGACATTCCACACCTGGAGTGAGCTTAATTTCTCCACCACCTCATCATGATATTTACTCCATTGAAGATTTGGCACAGTTAATTTATGATTTAAAAAACGCCAACTATAAAGCTGCCGTTTCCGTGAAGTTAGTGTCAGAAGCAGGAGTTGGAACAATCGCTGCCGGTGTTGCAAAAGCGGGAGCAGAAGTTATCTTAATCTCTGGATACGATGGAGGAACAGGGGCGGCACCACAAAGTTCCATTCATCATGCGGGGCTTCCATGGGAATTAGGGCTTGCAGAAACCCATCAGACGTTAATCCAAAACGGATTGCGCGATAAAATTCGATTGGAAACAGATGGAAAGTTGATGAGCGGAAGAGATGTGGCAATTGCGGCGCTTCTTGGAGCGGAAGAATTTGGATTTGCAACAGCGCCTCTTGTAGCGCTTGGGTGTGTGATGATGCGCGTCTGTAACTTGGATACATGTCCAATGGGAATCGCAACACAAAATCCAGAACTTAGAAAGCGCTTTATTGGAAAGCCTGAGTATGTGATGAACTTTATGCTATTTATCGCAGAAGAGCTGCGAGAATATATGGCAAAATTAGGATTTAGAACGATTGATGAAATGGTTGGACATACAGAACGATTGAAAGCGAAAGCACAGGCGATGATTCCTCATGGAGATAAGGTGGATTTAAGCCCTGTGTTATATCGAGGACAAGAACAATCTGCCATCACCTTTGAACCGAAAAAAGCATATGATTTTCAGCTGGAACAGACAAAGGATTCTACGATTCTTCTAAAACAGTTAAAGAACAATATTTCCGATGGAACAAAGGCAGAACTCCATGTGGAAGTGACCAATACCGATCGATCTTTTGGAACGATGTTTGGCTCAGAGATTACGAGACAGCATAAGGAAGGGTTGCCAGAGCATACATTTGTCATTCATTGCCATGGAGCCGGAGGACAGAGTTTTGGAGCCTTTATTCCAAAAGGGCTTACCTTGGAACTAGAAGGTGATTCCAATGATTATTTTGGAAAAGGATTATCAGGCGGAACGTTAATTCTTCGTCCATCGAAAAAAGCGAAGTTTTCTGCGGAAGAAAATATCATTGTCGGAAATGTTGCCTTATACGGAGCGACCAGCGGATATGCCTATATGAGCGGAATTGCAGGAGAACGTTTCTGTGTGCGAAACTCAGGAGCTTATGCTGTCGTGGAAGGCGTTGGCGATCATGGCTGTGAATATATGACAGGCGGTTGTGTCGTTGTCCTTGGGGAAACAGGAAAAAACTTTGCCGCAGGTATGAGCGGTGGAGTTGCCTATGTGCTAGATGAGCGAAATGAATTTTATAAAAACGTCAACAAAGAAATGATCGCATTGGAAAAAATTCATGAGAAATCAGATGAGATGGAACTTCGCTTCTTGATCGAAGAACATATAAAGGCGACAGGCTCTAAAAAGGGACAAAAAATATTGGAAAATTTTGTAGAGTATTTGCCGAAATTTAAAAAAGTGATTCCAAATGATTATCAAAAAATGCTGCGATTGACTGCGCACTATGAAGAAAAAGGGTATCATAGTGTGCAAGCGGAAATCGAAGCATTTTATCAAAGTACAAGAACGGCACGATAGGAGGAAACGAGCATGGGAAAACCAACAGGATTTTTAGAATATGAGAGAAAAGTCGGTGCTGTTATTGAGCCAAAGACGAGAATCAAAAATTTCTCAGAGTTTCATAAAAGTTTGCCATTGGAAGAACAGCAAAAACAAGGAGCAAGATGCATGGAGTGTGGCGTTCCCTTCTGTCAATCCGGTATGATGATTGGTGGAATGGTATCGGGTTGTCCCCTTCATAATCTCATTCCGGAGTGGAACGATCTTGTATACGTTGGCAATATGGAACAGGCGTATGAACGTCTGAAGAAAACAAGCCCTTTTCCTGAATTTACGGCGAGAGTTTGTCCAGCTCTATGTGAAGCGGCATGTACTTGTAATCTTCATGGACAGCCGGTTTCTACAAAAGAAAATGAATATGCCATTATTGAATATGCGTTTTCGCATGGACTTGTAAAGCCAGAAATACCGACCATTCGAACTGGAAAAAAAGTGGCGATTATCGGCAGCGGACCTGCCGGTCTTTCCGCAGCGAGTTTTTTAAATCGGCGTGGACATGAAGTGACGGTCTATGAAAGAAGTGATAAAGTTGGCGGCTTACTTCGCTATGGAATTCCAAATATGAAGTTAGAAAAGACGGTTATCGACAGGCGAGTGAAGCTGTTAGAAGAAGAGGGCGTTCGTTTTCTTGTAAATGTCAACGTAGGGGTTGATATAACGGCAAAAGAGTTATATGATCAATATGATAAAATACTCTTAGCTTGTGGAGCGTCAAATCCTAGAGATATTAACGTAAAAGGCAGAGAAGCAAAAGGCATCTATTTTGCAGTTGATTTTCTTAGCAAAGTCACAAAAAGTTTGTGTGATTCTCAGTTAAAAGATAAGAATTTTCAAGAGATCAAAGGGAAAGATGTCGTTGTTATCGGCGGCGGTGACACGGGAAATGACTGTGTTGGAACCGCGATACGCCTTGGGGCGAAATCCGTTATCCAATTAGAAATGATGCCAAAACCGCCGGAAAAAAGATTGGAAAACAATCCTTGGCCGGAATGGCCAAAAGTGCTGAAAGTGGACTATGGGCAAGAAGAATCCATTGCCGTCTTCGGAAGCGATCCAAGGCTTTATGAAACGACCGTTGAGGAATTTTTGCCCGATGAGAAAGGAAATCTAAAGGCGATTAAGACGGTACAGGTGGCGTTTTGTAAAAAAGATGGAAAACAAGTGCTTGAAAAAGTAAAGGGAAGCGAAAAAATACGAAACGCACAAGTTGTCTTAATTGCGGCAGGATTTTTAGGAACGGAATCTTATATTCAGGAGCAGTTTGGCGTGAAATTCAATGCAAGAACGTCCATTGAATCAAAGGAAAATAGCTATGAAACAAGTGTAGAGAATCTTTATTGTGCAGGTGATTGTCGAAGAGGACAGTCTTTAGTCGTATGGGCTATGAGAGAAGGAAGAGATGCAGCAAAAGAGATCGATCTAGCGCTTATGAGTTAGAGAAGAGAGCGCCTTTTCCATTTCCGAAAACATGAAAAGTCGGAAAGAGTGCAGATGCGCACTTTGTTTCGATAGAACTTAGAAGTAAGGAGAGAAGCAGATGGTTCATTATACAAAAGAACAGATCTTACAAATAATCGAAGAAGAAGATGTAGAATTTATTCGACTACAATTTACTGATATGTTTGGCACCTTGAAAAATGTAGCGATCACTGCAAGCCAAATGGAAAAGGCGTTAAACAATGACTGTATGTTTGATGGTTCCTCTATTGAAAGTTACATAAAAATTGAAGAGTCCGATATGTATTTATATCCGGATCTCGATACGTTTGTGATTTTGCCTTGGCGCCCTCAGCATGGAAAAGTCGCACGGCTTATTTGTGACATTTGCAGACCCGATGGAACGGCATTTGAAGGAAGCCCTCGCTATATTTTAAAAAAGGCAGTAAAAGAGGCAGAGCAGCTTGGGTTTGATTTTCAAGTGGGCGCGGAATGTGAGTTCTTTTTATTTCAACTGGCAGAAGACGGAACGCCCACGACGGATACAACGGAACGGGCAGGCTATTTTGACTTAGGGCCTCTTGACCAAGGGGAAAATGCAAGAAGGGATATGGTGCTTACACTGGAAGATATGGGATTTGAAATCGAATCCTCTCATCATGAATCAGCGCCTGCCCAACATGAGATCGACCTAAAATATGAAAGCGCATTAAAAGCGGCGGATCAGATTATGACTTTTAAATTTGCCGTTCGAACAATTGCAAAGAGACATGGCGTTCACGCAACCTTTATGCCAAAGCCAAAATATGGAGTGAATGGTTCTGGAATGCATGTGAATATGTCGCTGATGAAAGATGGAAAAAATTGTTTTGCTGATGAAAAAGATGGATTAGGGCTTAGTAACGAAGCATACTATTTTATTGGTGGAATTTTAAAGCATGTAAAAGGAATGGCGGTGATTACGAATCCTTTAGTAAATTCCTATAAACGGTTAGTTCCCGGTTATGAAGCGCCGGTCTATGTTGCTTGGTCGGCAAAAAATAGAAGTCCGTTAATCCGAATTCCGGCAGTTTCCGGAGAAGGAATTCGAATAGAGCTTAGAAGCCCTGATGCAGCGGCAAATCCATATCTCGTATTCGCTCTTTGTTTAAGGGCGGGATTAGATGGAATCAAAAATAAAATTCAACCGCCAATGTCCATTGATAAAAATATTTTTCAAATGACCAAAGAGGAACGAAGACGACAAAAAATCGATGCATTGCCGGCGAATTTAAACGAGGCAATTTTAGAGTTTGAGAACGATGAATTTGTAAAAGAATCTCTTGGTAAGGAATTTTCTATGCATTATGCAGCCGGAAAGAGAAATGAATGGAAAGCCTACATTGAACAAGTGAGTGCATGGGAGATTGAACAGTATCTTTATCGAGTGTAAGGAAAAAGGAAGAAGCCATAAAAGGAGGAGAAACGATGAGCAGTATCATTATTGTATTTCCAAAACAGGAACATGGAAAACGCATGAAGGATATTCTCCTGCAAAATGGTTTTGACGTAGAAGCAGTTTGTCTGACAGGAGCTTCCGTGCTGGAAAAGGTACAGCATTTAGATTCCGGTATTATCGTTGGCAGCTATCGCTATACGGATATGTTTTATACGGAAATGTTAGAATATTTGCCGAAAAACTTTGAAATGTTGTTGCTTGCATCAGAACAGGTGCTTGATCAATATGGGTGTGAAAATGTCATGTCCATTCGACAACCTTTAAAAGTCGGAGAGCTCGTTGACACGCTGCATATGATGGAGGCTGTTCAACAAAGAAAAATCAAAAAAAGAGAGCGAAGCGAAAAAGATAAAAAGCTCATTGAGCAGGCAAAGCAAGTTTTGATGGAACGAAATCATTTGTCAGAAGAGGAAGCTCATCGCTATCTGCAAAAAACAAGTATGGATAGCGGAACGAATTTAAGAGAAACCGCACAGATGATCTTGATGCTCATGAGTTAAACGAAAGAAAAAAATAGTATACAGCGCCTAAAGAATCGGTTAGAATAACAGAGGAAAGGAGGCGCTGTTTTTTATGTTTCATATTGAAGAAGAATTGAAAAAACTGCCTGAAAAACCAGGGGTTTATTTGATGCATAATAAAGAAGATGAAATTATTTATGTAGGAAAGGCCATCGTATTAAAAAATCGTGTCAGACAATACTTTCAAAGCAGTCGAAATCACACGGAAAAAATAAAAAAGATGGTCTCACAAATTGCATATTTTGAATATATTGTAACGGATTCTGAGCTAGAGGCATTGGTGTTAGAATGTAATTTAATCAAAGAATATCGACCAAAATATAACACGATGTTAAAAGATGATAAAAGCTATCCTTATATTAAAGTCACCGTTCAAGAAGCCTATCCAAGAATTTTATTCGCTCGTCAAATAAAGAGGGATAAGGCAAAATATTTTGGACCTTATACGAGCGCAGGAGCTGTGAAAGATACGATTGAGTTTATTCGAAAATTATATAAACTTCGCTCTTGTAACCGAAGTTTGCCAAAGGAAACGGGCAATGATCGCCCTTGTTTATACTATCACATTAAACAATGTGATGCCCCTTGTCAAAACTATATTAGTGAGGAAAAATATCGGCAGTATGTAAATGAAGCTCTTGACTTTTTAAATGGAAATCATAAGACGATTACCGAAAAGCTAACGAAAGCGATGATGGAAGCATCGGAACAGATGGAGTTTGAAAAAGCGGCGGAATATCGGGATTTATTAAAAAGTATGAAAGCGATCTCGGAAAAGCAAAAGGTGAATTCAAGCGAAATGGAAGATCGGGATATTGTTGCCATTGCAAAAGCGATGGAAGAAGCCGTTGTTTCCGTATTTTTTATTCGCGATGGAAAATTATTGGGAAGAGAAAACTTTCATATGACGGGGATTTCAGAAACGACAGCATCGGAAGTGATGGGAAATTTTATTAAACAATTTTATGCTGGAACCCCTTATATTCCAAAAGAACTTGTCTTACAATATCCAATAGAAGAAGAGGAGATTATAAAAGAGTGGCTCTCTAAAAAACGAGGACAAAAGGTGTCGGTTTTCGTTCCCCAAAAAGGCAGCAAAAAAAGGCTTGTGGACTTAGCTTATGAAAATGCTTCCCTTGTCTTACAAAAAGATGGAGAAAAATTAAAGCGAGAAGAAGCGAGAACGATTGGAGCGGTAAAGGAACTGCAAACGCTGCTTGGAATTACAGGAGTTCATCGAATGGAGTCCTTTGATATTTCCAATATAAACGGATTTGAAACCGTCGCTTCCATGGTCGTATATGAAGATGGAAAACCGAAGAAAAGCGACTATCGAAAATTTAAAATTCAAACAGTAAAAGGACCAGATGATTATAAGAGCATGGAAGAAGTGCTTAGAAGGCGGTTTACTCATGGGTTACAAGAGCAAAAAGAGTTGGAAGAAAAAGGATTGGAAGAGGAGTATGGCAGCTTTAATCGATTGCCAGATCTCTTATGTATGGACGGAGGAAAAGGGCAGGTTAATATCGCAAAAAAAGTGTTAGAAGAACTTCATCTTACCATTCCTGTCTGCGGAATGGTAAAAGATGATAACCATAGAACGAGAGGGCTTTATTATGAAAATGAAGAGATTTTCTTTCCAAAAAATAGCGAAGCCTTCCATTTAATTACAAGAATCCAAGATGAAACCCATCGATTTGCCATTGAGTATCATAAACAGCTTCGAAGCAAAACTCAGATTAAGTCGATTTTAGATGATATTAAAGGGGTTGGGCCTACAAGGCGAAAAGCGCTTATGCGCCACTTCAAAGACATCGCTCTTATTAAAGAGGCGGAAGTGGAACAATTGATGATGGTAGATGGAGTTACGGAAAAAGTTGCCAAGGAGATCTATTCTTTTTTTCATGAAAATTCATAAAAAGAAAAGTTGTTAGAAATTTGACGAATAATTGAGAAAAAAACTTTATAATAGTAAAAGAAAATGATATAATAAAACACAACGAATCAAAAGAAAAAGGAGAAAATGCGATGTATCAAGTTTCTTTAAGCAAGATTGTGGAAAAAATGGGACTTACAAATGTAACTCCTGAGATTAGCACAGAAGACGTTATGATTACACAGACAGATATTAATCGTCCTGCCTTGCAGCTTGCAGGCTTTTTTGAACATTTTGACTCTGATCGTGTGCAAATAATAGGAAAAGTGGAATATACCTATTTGAAGAAAATTGAAGAAGATGATATTGTTATCGAACGATTGGATCGTCTTTTTGGCGCCGGAATTCCATGTATTATTTTTTGTCGTGGATTAGAGCCTTGCGACCGTTTAATGGAAGCAGCAAGACGGCATAAAGTTCCGATTCTTACAACAGAACAGCACACTTCAGGATTTATGGCTGAGCTGATCCGTTGGTTAAATGTGGAACTAGCGCCTAGAATCTCCATTCATGGGGTGTTAGTCGATGTATATGGCGAAGGTGTTTTAATTATGGGGGAAAGCGGAATTGGTAAAAGTGAAGCTGCGCTCGAGCTAATTAAACGTGGACATCGCCTTGTATCAGATGATGTAGTGGAGATCAAACGTGTCAGTGAAGATACGTTAGTTGGATCATCTCCGGAAATTACGAGATACTTTATTGAACTTCGAGGAATTGGAATTATCGATGTAAAAACATTGTTTGGTGTAGAAAGTGTCAAACAGACACAGAGCATCGATTTAGTTATTAAATTAGAAGAGTGGGATAAGAAAGTCGAGTATGACCGCCTTGGCTTAGAAGAAAATTATACAGAAATTCTTGGCAATAAAGTAGTATGCCATTCCATTCCAATTCGACCAGGGCGTAATTTAGCGATTATTGTGGAATCAGCAGCGGTAAATCACCGTCAGAAAAAAATGGGTTACAATGCGGCAATTGAATTATATAACCGTGTAACAGGGAACCTTCAAAAAGGGAAAGAAGAAAATTAATTAGGAAAAGGGAGAAAGAGCGATGAAATATGTAATAGGCATTGATATTGGAGGAACAACAGTAAAGATTGGGTTGTTTACGACCGATGCTAAATTGCTTGATAAATGGGAGATTATAACGAGAAAAGAAGAAAACGGGGCTTATATTTTAAGCGATGTGGCAGAAAGTGTAAAAGCAAAATTAAAAGAAAAACAAATTGAGCTATCCGATGTAGAGGGAGCAGGAATCGGCGTGCCAGGACCTGTTACAAATGATGGCGTTGTAAAACAATGTGTAAATCTAGGCTGGGCAACGGTTTCTGTGGCGGATACAATGACAAAATTATTAGGAATCCCTGTAAAAGCTGCCAACGATGCCAATGTGGCTGCATTAGGTGAGATGTGGAACGGTGGAGCAAAAGGATATGAAAATGTAATTTTAGTGACACTTGGAACAGGTGTTGGCGGCGGCATTATTATTGATGGAAAAGTAATCGCAGGAAGCCATGGCGCTGGTGGAGAGATTGGACATGCCACAGTAAATCCTCATGAAACAGTGGCTTGTAACTGTGGAAAAAAAGGCTGTCTTGAACAATATTCTTCCGCAACCGGTTTAATTAACAGCGTGAAAAAGGCTTTAGAAACAGAAGATACTCCATCTGTGCTTCGCAACAAACCTGATTTTATGGCAAAAGAAATTTTAGATGCAGCAAAAGCAGGAGATGCCCTTGCTGTTTCTGAGGTGGAAAAATTCTGCCGCATTTTAGGAAGAGCGTTGGCAGGATTTGCCGTTGTAGCGGATCCGGAAGTCATTGTAATTGGCGGCGGTGTGTCAAAAGCAGGATCTTATTTAATCGATTTGATCCAAAAATATTTTGATGAATACGCTTTTTCCGCTTGTACAGCTAAGGTTGTTCTTGCAGAGCTTGGAAATGATGCTGGAATCTATGGGGCTGCAAAACTTTGTATGTAAAAGATTTCCCCTTGGTTAGCTTGATGAGAATTGTTTTAACTTAAAATTAAAATGTTGGGCAATTGGAAAAAAAAACTAGCGAAAAAAAATAGAAATCTAGTATTTTCTTATGACAGAGGGCTTTTTTGCTCTCTGTTTTTTGGTTACTATTTACATTGAGAAAAAATGAGTAATATTGTATGATAGTATTAAAGATAAATAGTTGAGGTGTCAGCATGAATCAGACATTATATGAAAAATTAGTGGCTGCTCTTGGAGCAGATAACATCATAGAACAGGAGCCAATGAATAGACACACCACATTTCGCATTGGTGGAAATGCTGATTTATTTGTTACTCCACAAAATGTGGAACAAGTAAAAGAAGTCATTCGTTTCGCACAGGAAGCAAAGGTGCCATACTATTTTATAGGAAATGGAAGCAATCTTTTAGTGTCCGATGAAGGAATTCGAGGATTGGTTATTCAGATGGCTGAAAATATGAGCGCTGTTGAAGTAACTGGATATCAAATAAAAGCACAGGCGGGAATTTCTCTGGCATCGCTTGCAAAAAAAGCATTGAAAGACGAATTAGCAGGGCTTGAGTTTGCGGCAGGAATCCCGGGAACATTAGGTGGAGCAGTTCACATGAATGCAGGGGCTTACGGTGGAGAGATGAAAGATGTTCTCGTAGAAGCGACTGTATTGACACAAGATGGTTCCATTCTTACCTTATCCAATGAAGAGCTGCAATTAGGATATCGCACAAGTGTTGTCAGTGAAAAGCAATATCTTGTTTTAGATGCCACCATTGAGTTGCAAAAGGGAAAACGAGAAGAGATTTTAGCAAAAATGGACGACTTAGCGCAGAGGAGAAGAGACAAACAGCCATTGGAGTATCCAAGCGCTGGAAGTACCTTTAAGCGACCAGAAGGATATTTTGCAGGGCAGCTCATTGATGAGACTGGACTTCGAGGTTTTCGAGTTGGTGGAGCACAGATTTCAGAAAAACATTGTGGTTTTATTATCAATACAGAACACGCAACGGCAAGTGATGTAAGACAATTGATCAAGGAAGTGGCAGATCGAGTGGAAGAGAAGTTCGGCGTGCGCTTGCAGCCGGAAGTGAAGATGATCGGTTTTGATACGAAGAGATAAAGGGGATATACCTATGAGATTTGTAATTGTATCTGGTATGTCAGGAGCTGGAAAGTCAACAGCCCTTAAAATGTTAGAGGATACAGGTTATTTCTGTGTGGATAATCTTCCTGTTCCTTTAATACCGAATTTTGCGGATATTACTTATAATCCTGAAACAAAGGTCAATAATGTAGCAGTTGGCATCGACATTCGAAGTGGGGAATCCCTTCTTAGGTTAGCCGATCAATTATCCGCTTTGGAAGCACAGGGGCGAAAATATGAGATCTTATTTTTAGATGCGGCAAATGAAGTATTAATTAAGCGCTATAAAGAAACGAGAAGAAATCACCCACTAGCTCATGGCACTCGAATTGAAGCAGGAATTTTACTGGAACGAGAAAAAATACGTTTTTTACGGGAAAAAGCGAGTTATATTATTGATACGAGCTATCTGTTAACGAGAGAGTTAAAATTAGAGCTGGAAAAAATTTTTGTAGAAAATCAAGATTATAGTAATTTTATTATTACAATTCTTTCTTTTGGCTTTAAATACGGAATACCGACAGACTCTGATTTGGTGTTTGATGTTCGTTTTTTACCAAATCCATATTATATCAAAGAAATTCGGCATATGACAGGAAATGACAAGCCAATTCGAGATTATGTGATGGAAAGCGAAAAATCCTATGAATTTTTAGATAAAATAGAAGATTTGCTAGAATTTTTGATTCCGAATTATATCAATGAAGGAAAAAATCAGCTCGTTATTAGCATAGGCTGTACAGGAGGAAAACATCGTTCTGTTACATTGGTGAATGAACTGGCGGAGCGAATGAAGGCTTTGCCATATAGTATTCGAAGCGAGCATCGGGACATTGAAAAAGATACAAAACAAAAAGCAATCGAATAAGGAGAATGGAATTATGTCTTTTTCCAGCGAGGTAAAAGAAGAACTGGCACGAGCGATGAGTCCTGCAAGGCATTGTCAGATTGCAGAAATAGCGGCGATTATCAGTCTATGCGGTCGGGTTCAGATCTCAGAAATAGATGAGTACAAGCTGTTCGTTCATACAGAAAATGCAGTGGTAGCCAGAAAGTACTATTCGCTTTTAAAAAATGCATTTCAGATCAATGCGAGTATTTTGATCAAACGAAATGTTTACTTAAAAAAAACACATACATATATGGTGAAAATCGATGATCATAAACAAGCATTGAAAGTATTGCAGGCGACAAAACTAATCGATAACTGCGGAGAGATCCGAGAAGAACTCTCTCAAATTGATAATATGATTTTACAGAGAGATTGTTGCAAAAGAGCTTTTATTCGAGGGGCGTTTTTAGCTTCTGGTTCTATTAGTGATCCTGAGAAGAATTATCATCTTGAAATTGTATGTATTAGTGAGGAAAAAGCAAAACAGCTTCAACGAATTATTAATACATTTGATTTAGAGGCAAAGATTGTCTTACGAAAGAAATACTATGTCGTCTATATCAAAGAAGGTGCGATGATCGTTGATCTTTTAAATGTCATGGAAGCGCATATTTCATTGATGAAGCTGGAAAATGTTCGAATTTTAAAGGATATGAGAAATTCTGTCAATCGAAGGGTAAATTGTGAAACAGCAAATATTCATAAAACGGTATCCGCTGCGATGAAACAAGTGGAGGATATTAAATTTATCCAAGAGACTATCGGTTTTTCAGAGTTATCAGAAGGGCTTGCAGAGATTGCAAAACTTCGCCTCAGTCAACCGGAGGCAACTTTAAAAGAACTAGGAACAATGCTTAATCCACCAGTTGGAAAATCTGGTGTCAATCATAGATTAAGAAAATTAAGTAACATGGCAGACGATTTAAGAGAACGTCAACAAAATCCAAAGGGTTTGTAATAGGTAATAAGGAGGATACTATGATCACAAAAACTATGACAATCAAAATTCCATCAGGGTTAGAAGCAAGACCAGTTGCTGTTTTAGTTCAGGTGGCAAGCCAATACGAAAGCAGTATTTTAATTGAAGCAGAAGATAAAAAAATTAATGCAAAAAGTATTATGGGTATGATGAGTCTTGGGCTTTCAGCAGGAGAACAAATTACGGTAATCGCTGATGGAGAAGATGAGGCAGAAGCAGTTAATCATATTGAACAATATGTAAGCGCAAATTAATAGAGGAAACTTTTTGGGGCTGTCACAGAAAAGGTGATGGCCTTTTGTTATGCAGCAGAAAATGATGAGTAAGAGCATTTTCTGCAAATGGCGCATAGTAGAATAGGAAAGTCTTGATTAAGAAGTAGCAATTGATGGCTAAAAGCATTTTATGTAATTGGCGTATAGTGGAATAGGGAAGTTTTGGTTAAGAAGTAGTGACTGACGGCTAAAAGCATTTTATGAAATTGGTGCGCAGCAGGAAATCCTTAAGAAATTATATATGGAAATTTAAAGTTATTTCTTGTAGAATAAACAACATAAAGAATAAATACGGAGGTTTAATATGTATGACAGTATTGTAATTGGAGCAGGAGTCGCTGGCAGTGTTATTGCTCGTGAGTTTGCAGAACGTATGAATAAAAGAGTGCTTGTATTAGAACAGAGAGCTCATATCGGAGGAAATTGCTATGATGAATATGATGACGATCATATTTTAGTTCATACTTATGGCCCACATATTTTTCATACAAATAAAAAGCGAGTGTATGAATATCTTTCCCGTTTTACAAAATGGTATCCATATTCCCATGAAGTGGTGGCAAATGTGCATGGCACGTTTTTACCGGTACCATTTAACTTAAACAGTCTTTATCAAGTGTATGGAGAAGAAAAAGGGAAAGAATTAGAACAGAAATTAAAAGACACATATGGAGAAGGCGCGAGAGTTTCCATTTTGGAACTAAAGCAGAATAAAGATGAAGAGATTCAACAAGTTGCCGATTACGTCTATGAAAATGTTTTTTTACATTATACGATGAAACAATGGGGACAAACTCCAGATGAAATTGATCAGTCCGTTATGAATCGGGTTCCGGTTCTTATATCAAGAGATAATCGGTATTTCCAAGATACATGGCAGGGAATGCCAGAAGACGGCTATACACCGATGTTTGAAGCAATGCTTTCTCATGACAATATTGACGTTTTGTTAAATGTAAAAGCAAAAGAGCGAATAGCCTTTGTAGATGGTGATATTTTCTTAGATGGAAAGAAATTTGATGGAGAGGTCATTTATACGGGGCCGGTCGATGAGTTATTTGAGTTCCAGTATGGTAGACTTCCTTATCGAACACTACATTTTCAGTTTGAGCATTTTGAAGAAGATTATGTGCAGTCCCATGGAGTTGTCAATTATACAGTGAGCGAAGACTATACGAGAATTACAGAGTTTAAGCATATGACAGGACAAAAAGTTCCTGGAACAACGATTATGAAAGAATATCCTGGTGCCTATACAGGAGAAGATGGGGAAATTCCTTATTATGCAATTCTCAATGAGGAAAACCGCACGAATTACCAAAAATATTGTGAACTGTTAAGCCAGTATAAAAAGGTATATCTCCTAGGGCGTCTGGCAGAATATCAATATTATAATATCGATGCGATGGTGGAAAAAGCGTTAGAACTAGCAGATAAAATTGAGGGGAATGACAGAATGGAGGTAAAATAAAATGAAGTTATTGACATTTGCAGTGCCTTGTTATAATTCACAAGATTATATGAGACATTGCATTGATTCACTTTTAATTGGTGGTGAAGAAGTTGAGATTCTCATTGTCAATGATGGCTCACAGGACGATACTGCTGCCATAGCAGATGAATATGCGGAAAAATATCCGACTATCGTAAAAGCGATTCATCAAGAAAATGGTGGGCATGGAGAAGCGGTGAACGCTGGAATTCGAAATGCGACAGGATATTACTATAAGGTTGTAGATAGTGACGACTGGGTAAATAAGGCAGCCTATATGGATATTCTGGAAGTTCTTAGAAGAATGGTAAGAGATAATATTCCATTGGATATGTTGTTGAGCAACTTTGTATATGAGAAACAAGGAGCAAGAAGAAAAAAAGTGATGAGCTATCGCAATATGTTTCCACAAGATGAAGTTATCACATGGGACGATATGCGATTTATAAAGAAATCTCAGTATATTTTAATGCATTCCGTAATCTATCGCACAGAATTATTGAGAGAATGTAATTTACAATTGCCAAAACATACATTTTATGTGGACAATATTTTTGTATTTCAGCCGTTGCCATATGTAAAAACACTCTATTATTTAGATGTGAATTTCTATCGATATTTCATTGGAAGAAGCGATCAGTCGGTCAATGAAAAAGTGATGATTGGAAGAATTGATCAGCAAATTCGTGTGACTCATATGATGTTAGAAACGTATAATATATGGAAAATTGAAAACTCTAAGCTGCGAAAATATATGCTCAATTACTTAGACATTATGATGATGGTTTCCTCGATTTTATTAATTCGTTCGGGAACTGATGAGAACTTCAAGAAAAAACAAGAATTATGGAAGTATTTAAAAGGGCTCGATCGAAAATTATATCGAAAACTTCGTTATAGCATTATGGGACGCTCTTCCAACTTGCCGGGAAAAGGTGGAAGAAAAGTTTCCATTATGGCATATCAGATTGTAAGAAAATTCTATGGATTTAACTAAATAAAAGGCGAAGAAACGTTAAGGGAAAATTTTTCAAAAAAAACTCCTAGTATGATAAAAAAGAACAATGTGTCATATTAGGAGTTTTCTGATTGTTTTAGAAACATTTGAGCAGCAAAACGGCATACTCAAAAATTAGTTCAAAACGTATTAAAAACTATCTATCAAATATTTTCAATGGAGGGCTTAGTTTTATGGTTATTTGTTTCATATGCGGGTTTATAAACAAAGCGAAAAATAATACCGCACATAATAAAGGCTGATAGAACGTCCAGGAACGAGTGTTGTTTTAAGAACATTGTGGATAAAATAATGGAGATTGATAAAATAGATGTTGCAACATAAGTGAGCCTTCTTAAGTAGGAACTCATATGCTCCTTGATATAGTTACTTTTGTGAACGGCGATCCAAACACAAAGAGTATTATACACATGAATACTTGGAGCGATGTTCGTTGGAGTATCAATTGTATATAAGTATTTTACCATATCTACAAAAATATTATCTCGCACAAATTCCGTTGGACGAAGTTGGTGGCCATTTGGAAATAGAGTTGACACAATTAAAAAAATCGTCATTCCAATAAATAAAAATCCGGTTAGCTGATAAAATTCCTTGGCATCTTTTAAGAAAAAGTACAGAACCCAAAAGCCAATAAAAGCGAACCACAGCATATAAGGAATAATAAAATATTCATTAAATGGAATGTAGTCATCGATTTTTACATGAATAATATATTCTGGCGAATGGCCAACTGTCTTTTCAAGCCATGCAAACCATGGCAAATAGATTAGAAAATATAAGAACATATAAATATGCTTGTGTTGCTGTAACCATTTTTTCATAAAGCCCATCCTTTCGCTTCTTAAAAGTATATGATAGAGTCGTAATCTTTTATTCATATATTGAGATTATATCATAGCTCAAAAAGAGAAACAACAAAAATGAATAATTGTTAAGAAAGATTAAGAAAGTTTTAAAGGATACTTTGTTATAAAAAGATGGAAATTCATGGGAGATACAAGGCAGTAAATACCCAAGAAATTCTTATTTATAATTGTTTTAAAAGAATATTTAATGGAACCTATTGCAAATATTCAAAAAATGATGTATAATAAAATCACTGCAAAATATTTGTTGTAAGCTGGAATGGCTCAGTTGGTAGAGCAACGCATTCGTAATGCGTGGGTCGAGGGTTCGAGTCCCTTTTCCAGCTTTTTTAAAACAGGGTATCCACCCTGTATTTTTTTGCCTTGAATCAGTTGATGTACAGTCACAATCAGTTACTTAAAATTATAAGGAATACGAAATATATATTTTATTTTAACGTCTGTCTGAATGTAAATTACCCTCTCAAAAGTTAGGTCGAAATCTAACAATTGGGAGGGTTTTGAAGATCGAAGGGAGTTGTTGAACTTCGCACAACATCTCTTTCTGATAGAACTATTGAGTTTTACAGTTAGAAGGGCGATCAAATTCTGGGTTGAAGGCATAGAAGTTTTTGGAATCTAATTGTTCTTGAACACGTCTAAGTCCCTCACCAAATCTTTGGTAATGTACGATTTCTCGCGCTCGTAAAAAGCGAATTGGATCGACTATATCAGGATCGCTGATCAATCGTAAAATATTATCGTAGGTAGTACGGGCTTTTTGCTCTGCTGCTAAATCTTCATGAAGGTCAGTTATGGCATCTCCTTTTGATTGGAAAAAAGTAGAAGTAAAAGGAGTTCCACTCGCTGCCTGTGGCCAGATACCTACGGTATGATCGACATAGTAATCGGCAAAGCCTTCGCATTTGATTTGTTCTGGGGTTAAGTTTCTTGTGAGTTGGTGGACAATGGTACTGATCATTTCCATATGTGCCAATTCTTCCGTACCAATATCCGTTAATAGTCCGGCGATATCTCGGTAAGGCATTGTGTAACGCTGGGAAAGATAGCGCATAGAAGCAGCCAACTCACCGTCTGGACCACCGTATCACGGTAACATATAATAAAAACGGAACTTAAAATTGAAGTTTCAAGGTCTGTTTTTTATCTAGTGTGTCGTAAAACCCCTTGCTTTAGCTATGGGGTTTTACGACACTTCCATCGAATTTACGCAAGTAATTGAAGATGGAACAAAATATCCTTGTATTAGATTTAAAAATGGCATATAATATATATATGAATATTACATATAAATCCAATAACAATGTAGTCTATTCTTGTAAATACCATGTTGTTTGGTGTCCTAAGTATAGACGCAAAATCTTAACAAATGGAATAGATACCAGATTAAAGGAACTTCTCCTTGAATATGCTGCAAATATTTCTGTAGACATCATGGAAATGGAAATCATGCCGGACCATGTACACATACTCATGGAAGTAGACCCACAGTTTGGTATTCACAAAGCAGTCAAATCATTAAAAGGGTATACTTCAAAAGTTTTGAGAAGTGAATATCCGTCATTGAAAACAAGAATGCCATCACTTTGGACAAACAGCTATTTTGTGTCTACTGTTGGTGGCGCTCCGCTTGATGTAATCAAACAGTATATCGAAAACCAGAAAACATCACAAAGGCAAAAGGATAAATTAGGATAATGCAAAAAGGTATCAAATTTAGAATCTACCCGAATAAGGAACAGCAAAATATCATAAATCAGACATTAGGTTGTTGCAGACTAATCTACAACAAAGGTCTTGCCATGCGTAACGAAGCCTATCAGAACGGTAGTAAAATTGGCTATTCACAGACTTCTGCAATGCTGACGGATTTGAAAAAGCATGATGATTTTGCGTTTCTTAAAGTGGTAGATTCTATTGCTTTACAGCAGTCCCTGCGTGACCTTGACAGAGGTTTTGTAAATTTCTTTCAGAAACATGCAAAACATCCAAAGTTCAAAAGCAAGCATAATCATCATCAATCCTACAGAACAATCAATCAAAGCAATAATATTCGCATTGTTGGGAAATATATCAAACTTCCTAAGTTGGGATATGTCAAAGTCCGCCAATCAATGGAAGTAGGTAAAATCAATAATGTAACCATTGAGCATACTCCCACAGGTAAGTATTTTGCAGTTCTGAATATAGAATTTGAACCACAGCCAATGAATAATAAAGGTGGTAAGATTGGTATTGATGTAGGTATTAAAGAATTCTATTCCGACAGTAACGAAAATGCGGTATCTAATCCTAAATACCTTGAAAAATCAATGCGTAAGCTCATGCGTGAACAACGAAAATTGTCACGCAAAGAAAAAGGTTCAAAAAATCGCAATAAACAACGTGTTAAGGTTGCCTTAGTCCATGAAAAGATTACTAATCAGAGAAACGATTTTTTACAGAATGAATCCACGAAGCTGATTCGTGAAAACCAAACCATCTGCATAGAGGATTTGAAAGTAAAAAACATGATGCGTAATCATAAACTGGCACAGCACATTGGCTCGGCATCGTGGTCTAAGTTCTTTGATATGCTCACATATAAATCTGTCTGGTATGGGAATGACATTGTAAAAGTACCTACAATGTACCCAAGCAGTCAGACGTGTTCCTGTT